>ENA-ORBV01003320-ORBV01003320.1-microbial-mat-metagenome-genome-assembly--contig:-NODE-3320-length-32337-cov-7.985214_pt1 | contig 32337 bp, 33 predicted proteins | sample MGYA00237777_ERZ505514 | MGnify/ENA primary metagenome ERZ505514 (study PRJEB26160, sample SAMN06269048) | microbial mat metagenome | isolation source: Oligotrophic lake microbial mat | place... | reverse complement strand
ATAAGAGACAGGAATCAGGTTTCTTTGAAAGAAAAGATAACTGAAAACAAAGATCTTTTTGATAAAATCAAATCAAAAATAGATGAAATTGACCGCGCTATATTTAAACTGAGCATCATGATAGGCGGCGCGGGTGCAGGAAGTCTCATCACGATCATTCAAAGTGTTCTGAAACACTAAACTTTATATTATTGAAGAACCATTACGTTGGCAGCTTTTGGTTTGCCTTTTTTATTCACACCCATGGTGAATGATACTTTTTGTTCTTTCTTAAGAGTTCGGAATCCTTCCGAAACAATATCAGAGAAATGAACAAAAAGGTCATCCTGACCATCCAGGCCAATAAATCCGTAACCTTTACGTGGATCAAACCAAACTACCGTACCTTGAAACCGTTCTTCTTCTTTATTATCACTCATGATGCTTCCTAATAAATAATTTTCCCGTCAACCTCTAACGTATTGCTACTACCAAATATCCGATCAATCTGTACGATTCCATACAGAGCAATTTGCTTCCGTTCAACCGGATCCGTACACCGTTTCATCTGCTCATCTGTATTTTTGAGAATTTCCAACACTTCATGTTCGAATCCCAATTTTCTTGCAGTATTGAGAAGATTTCTCCTACTGATCTGTTCTGGTGTTGCTTTTACCATCATACCTTTATTGATTTGTTTTTAAACGTTACGTAGGGTTCAACAATACCCGGAACATTGGCTGTTCCATCCAGAACATAAACCAATATTCTTCCGTTGGGAAGTCGGGAACCAGGATAAACCCCAATAACCTTTAACCTTCCTGAATGCGTATATCCGTGGTGGTTGGCGCAAAGAATAGCGAGATTCATCGGATGATTCGTGGTATTTACCTCTGTACGTTCGCAAATGTGGTGTAGATGAAGATTTTCCCGTTCTTCACACCCTTCAATCTCACATTTGTTACGAATCAACTTCACTCTGCCCTATCTATATCCTGAAAATATACCTATGGCTTGAAATTCTTTCTTGCCAGATCGTATCCGATATTAAACATTCTTTTATAGCTTTCATGGCTAAAGTCCATCGAATCAGAAATTAGGCTGGTTTCTGGTCTCAAAACATTAAGTTTAATATAACGTTTACCTTCAGACAACCCCGCCGTTACTAATTTATTGTAAAAAATACAAGTATTTATATTATATTCCATAAGTTCATTCGACAATGTACTTAAAGTCCTTCCCAGAACATCAATCGTATTCCCCAACTTAGGATCATTGCTTCCTTCTGCTGGAGGATTGCAAACCAACATATCAATTTCATCCGCACCTAAATTAATAGCATCGGACAGATTTACTTGTTTCTTTAAGCCACCATCACTAAAGATATCATCGCCAATTTTAACCGGAATAAAGAATCCAGGATAACTGGAGCTGGCAATGACTCCCTTGATCAGATCATCATCTTTTTCCGTGAACATTCTATATTTATTCGTAACCAGTGAAACCGCACCTACACCGATCATTCTTCCGCTAGCTCTGATTCTTTTAAGATCAACATCTTTTTCTAACCAAGTAGTCAGGGGTGTTGAATCAAAAAGACTTTGTTTCCAGACGCTTGAAAGCTTTCCGAACGGCCACCAAGGTTTTATTACTTTTTCTTGAGAAATATTATTCCATTGATTTTCTAATTCAAGAAAAGCTTCTTTCGGCTGATCTTTTCTATGTTGAGCCAATACTGCTGAATTTATTGCACCGATGCTGATGCCGCAGACTCCGTCGTATTGAAGTTCAAGATCATTTAATAAATATTTCAAACAGCCTGTTTGAAACGCTCCTCTGCATGAACCACCCGACATTACAAGAAATCTCATTTTTATCCTAATATTTATTCATCGCCAATCGCTCCATAGAACGAAACCGTAGCAAAAGAACCTTTACTGCCAATAAATGGCCTGTTATCCGCTAATCTTATTGTGAATTCTACTCCGGTAGAATATGATAATGTTTTTACAGATCCGTATCTGAATGGCAGTTCAACCGTTTCTCCTGCTGTTCCCCTGGGACCATTGGCTTTTGGTATCAGTGGATACTGTCCCAACGCTTCTTCTATAAGATTTTTCATATTTTTGAAATATGTTGTCTCGTATAGAAATTTATTTGGATAATCATATGGATTATAGACATAAGTATCGAAAACGATCGTATCGTTCAAAACGATATCACTGGTGTACTGTACATCCGCTACCTCAATATCAATTTTTTTATTAGGCGGCGGAGTCAATGTCCATTCAGATGTTGTAGCGTGGGAATAGCTGCACAATACCTCTTTTCCTGACCAATCATCAAAAGAATTTATGTAACCATCTTCATAAAAAATTTCATAATCACCACCAGAATCAGCAAATGGTTGCCGGTATGATTTTGCATACCCATCAACCGTCACCACAACATCGTAATTATGACCAACCTCTAATCTATAAATATAATCATGATACATTCTGCCAGACAGCATATCAATCCAATTAACATTATCACTTGACCATTGAAAACCATCAGAGCTTGTTAAAGTCTCTTCGGTTATTCTTTGGCTTCTCTGGTACCAACTGCATGGATCGGAAAAGTTATGAGAAACCAGTATAATATCCGTACCGACTCTAGGAAACGGAACCGTAATGTCTCTGCCTTCAGAGTCTATTTTTTTAATTGATTTATTTGCATTGTTTTTGTAATTATCTTCAAAATCAGTTTTATCAAGATCATTCTGTTCTTGAGTAATAGAGCCGTTCAGTAAGACAGTTTCCGGAATAGTTCCTTTCCAAATTTGACACAGATGAACTTCCGGCCCGTCGTATCCCCATACGGTATACATGACGCCATCATCATCATATTGGTGCAGAAACCTTTTGATTGCAAATATAACTTTCCAATCGGTCCAGCTATAATTTCTTTGTGTATAATTTTGTGCGATCGTAATGGCCATATTATTCCTTATTCATCGTATGAATCAAATGATCCTCTATAATTTATAGTTGTAGAGGAAGAAGTCGTGACGTACATTGTTAATACGACTGGTCCAGCAACCCTTATAACGGATCCATAAATCCGAGTAAACGGATTTGCCGCACCTGCCACGCTAATAAAGTCTGAAACTTGTCTTTCTACGTCATTCGAACCAGTCAAGGATTTCGTTCTGAGCACCGATACCGAAGTTCCGCCGGAAACTGTAGAGCTGTTACCATGATAGATTCCCGTAACGTTGCATGTTTTTCCGGTTATTACGTAATGATGAGCCCAGAAAGTAGCATTATCACCGGCTGCGATTGATCCAACAACCGTGCCGGTTTTGTTTACTCCGGTATAAAGTGAAATAATTCCGGCATTTACTAAGCCGGATCCAGCAGTCAATACTTCTATTTTTTCTATATGACATATAGTCGTCGTAACAAGATTCACGCCTGTAGTTCCGTTCAACGTAACATCTTCCGTACCGTTTGTTGTTCCGGTACTATTGACCCAAAAAATTCTAACTGTTCTGGCACCGGTACCGGCTGATTTATCGTTGGCGCTAGCAGAAGCTATGGATCCGGTAAAATTTGAAGTTTGTTGGGTATATGTGGTTTTACGTATAGATGAAGTAGTAACGGATGATAAAACAATCACGCCAACTGATAAATTAGGAGTTGAAGTGGTTGGAGCGGTGGTTACGGGAATGGCTGGTTGATTCGGACTCAACACTACTACTAAAGCTTGATCCGATACTCCTGGTGCAGTTGAAGCAGCCTTGACTGACGGAACCCTCAAAACACCTGCGCTGTCATAACCAGCAATTTGGGCCCCAACTGGCGGCTGTGTGGTGGACCCGGGCGTCCCTCCGAATAATATACTCGGATCCGATACATTAGAGGCTCGTAACGTAATATTAGCGGTACCGGAAGTAAATGCCGATACTATGATACGTGCCAACCCTGCGCCACCCACTCCAATTATGGTGCTGGATGTAGCAGTATTGGAAGAACTGAATACTATACTAGATACTTTGTTTCCACCGGTATTATCTATGTATGTGGAGTTCCAAGTAGTTCCGCCATTAAAAGAAACTTCTGCAAGAATAGTTCCGATTAATGTCCCGGCAGCCAACTGAAACCCAGCAGTTTCTCTACCGGCTAATGTTATCTGAACATTTGCATTAAGTGCATTGAGCGTTCCGGTAGCAGTGACGTCCGCAACCTGAACCGGAAGTGTATTATTTGGACTCACCGCAACTACAAGAGCAGGATCAGTCGCTATAGCCGCGGTACTGGCAGCTTTCACCGCAACTGGACCATTCGTAGCATCGGTTATCTTGGTAGACCAGGCATTGGCTAATGATGCGGAGGTTCCCTGATTAACTATACCGATAGTATTGCTACCAGTCGGGACAGGTGAATTAGGAGACAACGCAACAACAAAAGAAGTATCTCCGGCAACCGCAGCGGTACTGGCGGCTTTTACAGTTGCCCTGGTTCCCCTGGTGGTTCCGTCTTCAATTACATTGATCTGAGCGCGTTTAGAGTCTATTCTGGCTGCCGCGGCATCATTTTCAGTCAGTGCGGTACCCGCGACTTCATCGAAAATATAACCAACCGGTTGGACTCTAGTCGTACCATCGGTAAACGCACCATTATCTACTAATGACTGCGCAGTAATGCTAGCGTCTAGCGCAAGACCATTTGTTGTTCCGATATTCGCCGTTATGGTTCCGGATACTGGCTGCGTAACACCCGAGCCATCTACTCTTAGTAATCCAGTTGTGGTGAGTGATAGAGCACTCATCTGCCCATTAGTATAGGATGGGGCTGCCGTGGTAACGGATCCACCAATATACGTTGCAGAGGCGGGAGGAGTCGTGCCGGTAGTCGATACCGAAGGATTAGACGCTGAAATAGATCCGGTAATTCTTAATGCGCCAGATGTATCGAGTGATAACGGGCTAGATTGGCCGTTAGTATATGTTGGGGCAGTCGTGGTAACGGCGCCCAAATATAGTGTGCCGGATTGTCCAGATGTAGTCGAACCTTGGGTTAGAGTTAATTTAGCTAATGATGTTTCGGTTGCGGCGCCAGACGGTAACGGAAGTGATGCCGCGGACACTGCAAATGTCCCGGATCCGGCATTCGCCGTTACGGTCCAAGATCCTGATTGTGATGTTGGTATTGCGGATTGATCAGATGACAATACTACCGGAGTAGAACTGGCCATTGTTTTCTGGCCCAAAGTATTTATTCTAGATTGGAATCCAGACAAAGTCAGTATAGTTGCTAACGTTGATTCCGTAGCTGCTCCGGCTGGTAATGGAAGCGAAGCGGCCGATACAGGCTGTGTCACGGCTGATCCGTCTACACGTAACGCTCCTACTGTGGTGAGCGACAATGCGGACATTTGTCCCGTAGTATAGGAAGGTGCAGCTGTTGTTACGGATCCTCCTATATAGGTAGCGGATCCTGGAGGAGCGGAACCCGTCGTACTGACAGATGGATTGGTTACCGTAATGGCATTATTAGGACTGATCGCAACAACTAGAGCAGGATCCGAAGCAACCGCGGCTGTGCTGGCAGCTTTAACTGTTGCACGAGTGCCACGTGTGCTTCCGTCCTCAATAACTAGTATCTGGGCACGTTTGTTGTCGATACGAGCTGCCGCGGCATCGTTCTCCGTTAACGATGTACCGGCGACCTCATCGAAGATGAATCCTACCGGTTGAACCCGTGTTGTTCCGTCAGTAAACGCCGCGTTATCAGCTACAGAGTGTGCAGTTAACGTCGTATCGAGTGCTAAACCATTGGTAGTGCCGATATTAGAAGTAACGGTACCAGATACAGGTTGAGTCGTACCGGACCCATCTACTCTTAAAAGTCCTGAAGTAGTTAGTGATAAAGCGCCTAAATTTCCAGTAGTGTAGGTTGGTGCGGCAGTCGTGACGGTTCCACCAGCCAATCCGGCAGTAGCGGGCGTAGTAGATCCGGTTGCTGATTCAGATGCGGTTTGAGATCTTAAATTAGCAGCTGTTGACTGTACGACTGTAAAGTTACCTGTACCGGCATTTGCGGTAACGGTTCCAGATACAGGCTGAGTCGTGGCAGAACTATCTGTTCGTAATGCCCCGGCAGTCGTTAAACTAAGAGGTGAAGTTTGAGCGGTCGTATAAGATGGCGCGGCTGTCGTGACAGCCCCCTGAACTAAATTGCCCTTTTGCCCAGAAGTAGTAGATCCTTGCGTTAATAAAATACCATTAACTGATGCATCAAGCGCTAATCCGTTAGTCGTTCCGATATTTGCCGTAACAGTTCCGCTGACTGGCTGTGTTACTGCGGATCCATCGACTTTTAATGCATTTAAACCTGTTACGGTAGCTGAATTACCACCTTGATTTATAGTTGCTAGCCATGGAGTAGTGTTGGCAGTATTACCCGGTTGAACTGTCCAGGTACCTGATTGGGTTGCTGCGACAGTTCCACTGACAGGTTGTGTTGCACCGGATCCATCAGTACGAAGCAAACCGCCAGTTGTTAGTGATAGTGCATTTAATTGACCAGTTGTATAGGTAGGTGCGGCGGTCGTGACAGAACCACCAATATATGTAGCGCTGCTGGGCGGTGACGCAGCGGTTGCCGATACTGAAGGGTTGGTTGCAGTGACGGTCCCGGTAACGGCAATAGTAGACTGATCTGTTGCCAGAACAACTGGTGTTGAATTGGCAGATGTTTTTTGGCCTAATGTATTTATTCTTCCGATAAATGTAGAATCGGCAAGTCGAGTGCCGAGAGTAGTTTCGGTTGCGGCACCCGTAGGTAATGGTAAAGATGCTGCGCTTATCGGCTGAGTCGTGCCGGAACCATCAACTCTTAACGCACCAGACGTTGTAAGTGATAATGGATTTATATTTCCAGTTGTATATGTAGGAGCCGCAGTAGTTACGGAACCACCGACAAGAGCTTGGGTACTGGATCCAAGTGCCGTTGATTGCGCTATAGTTAATTTGGCAAGAGTTACGTCGAGTGCCAAACCATTAGTAGTCCCGACATTAGCGGTTACGGTACCGCTGACCGGTTGGGTTACAGCCGAGCCATCGACTTTAAGAGCATTAGCTCCGGTAACGGTTGCTGAATTGCCGCCTTGATTAATAGTAGTTAACCAGGGAATAGTGTTGGCAGTGTTACCCGGCTGAACTGTCCAGGTACCGGATTGTGTTGCTGATACGGTTCCACTGACTGGTTGTGTCGTACCGGATCCGTCAGTACGTAATAGTCCTCCCGTTGTGAGGGACAAGGCAGATATTTGTCCCGTAGTATAGGAGGGAGCTGCCGTTGTGACGGATCCCCCAATATACGTAGCGGAGGCTGGAGGAGTTGAACCGGTAGTACTGACGGATGCATTTGCAGCCGTGACGGTCCCGCTGACCGTTATGGCGGTTCCTCCGGAAACACCTTGAATGCTAAGTACTCCTCCGGCTGGAGTCCCGGCGACACCCTGCCCGATCATTATGAGTCTTCCAGAAGAATCAGACCTTACGGTCCTGACTATACTTCCGTCACTCGCAGCAATTAATGTAGGATTGGTTGAGTTGGCTGCGGAACCATCCACGGCAGCTGGAGGCGACACAACGCGATTCGTAACGATATCTTTGTAGTTGGTTTCAAAATCAGTTTTATCAAGATCGTTTTGAACCTGATTGTAGCTTGCATTCGGAACTGTAACTTTGAAGATCAGGACGTAATATATTATATTTCCATCAAGTGAAAATATCTCATACGCGGTTGCGGTTTCTTCATACTGAATAGTAAGATTTTTACTCGAAACAGTACTTTTGAAAGATGTCCACGAAACATCTATTCTTATCAGACCTGAACCAATCTTTGCCATTATCGTGCCTTATTCTACTCTTGAGTAAATATAACCAGAAGATCAAATGTTCCGGCGGTAGTTGATGTTGCACATTTTACTGTCATGCCTTCACCGGCTCTCAAAAGTACTGATTTTGAATCATTTGTTTTCTTTGCAAAAATTGGAAACATCGTTTGAAGATCATGATCAGAAGACTCAACGTCTTGTGCTCCGGGCCCCCATTCATCGCTGCTCCAAATATTTCGCCACAATAAAGTTGCCGATTCTCCCGCAACGGTTGCGTTGGTTCTGACGGTAACGTTTGAATCCAATGTATCGGCTGAATCCATTTTTTCAATCGCCGTGATAGCGGTTCCAGCGGAATGACCTATTATTCGTCTTAATTCAAATGTAATCGCGACCCCCGTAACACCACTGACTTTAACATTTACTAGATAAATTTCTTGTATTTTTATTCTAACGGAGCTGCCTACTGCATTCAGAATAGACCACATAGATTTATTATTAGCCGGAACGATTGCCGTGGCGAGCGCAGTAAATGTTGCTAATTCTCTATACAGAACCGATACATTATTATTAGGACTGATCGCTACTACCAATGCTGGATCCGCTGCCACGGCAGCTGTGCTGGCTGCTTTTACGGCAACCGGGCCATTCGTTGCATCGGTTATCTTGGTAGACCAGGCATTTGCCAAGGAAGCTGCGGTTCCTTGATTCGCCGTAACGGTACCGCTGACAGTTAATGTGGATTGATCCGATGCCAAAACAACAGGTGTAGAATTAGCAGATGTCTTTTGCCCTAATGTATTTATTCTGCCAGTAAATGTTGCATCGGCAAGTCGTGTTGATAGTGTAGTTTCGGTCGCGGCTCCGGTCGGAAGCGGTAACGATGCAGCACTGATGGGTTGAGTGACTCCAGAACCATCAACTCTTAATAATCCTCCTGTCGTAAGTGATAGTGCTGACATCTGACCAGTTGTATAGGTCGGAGCAGCAGTTGTTACGGATCCTCCGATATATGTAGCGCTGGCTGGAGGCGAAGACCCGGTTGTACTGACAGATGCATTATTAGCAGTAACGGTTCCTGTAACGGCAACTGTGTTGTTTGGAGATATCGCGACTACTAATGCCGGATCCGTCGCAACGGCAGCGGTACTGGCAGCCTTTACAGCTGTTCTGGTGCCTCTTGTCGTCGCGTCTTCAATTACTAAAATTTGAGCACGTTTCGTGTCAATTCTAGCGGCACCAGCATCATTTTCAGTTAATGCGGTACCGGCTGTTTCATCGAAAATAAAACCAATCGGCTGTACTCTAGTCGTACCATCAGTAAATACTGCATTGTCGACCAGACCAACAGTAGCAGAGGCATTGACCGTTACGGCTCCTTGATCTGAGGCAATAACGACTGGTATTGAATTTGCGCTAGTTTTTGAGCCAACCGTAGGAGCGGTTGAGCCGATCCAACTAGAATTATCTATTCTTAATGAACCGGTTGTAGTTAATGATAACGCTCCAAGATTTCCTGTTGTATAGGTAGGCGCGGCCGTTGTAACGGCTCCGCCTGAAAGAGATGCCGTTGCAGGTGTAGCGGAACCCGTTGCAGATTCGGAAGCTATCTGGGCTCTAAGATTCGCAGCAGTGGATTGAGATGCCGTTACAGCGATACTGCTTTGATCGGAAGCGATCACAACAGGTGTAGAATTGGCAGATGTTTTTTGCCCTAATGTATTAATTCTGGCCGTAAAAGTAGCATCGGCGAGACGAGTCGATAGGGTGGTTTCGGTAGCCGCACCAGTAGGAAGTGGTAACGATACAGCGCTGATAGGCTGGGTTGACCCGGATCCATCTGTTCGCAACAATCCTCCGGTCGTAAGGGAAAGAGCATTCATTTGCCCATTCGTATAAGACGGTGTCCCTGACGTTACCGAACCACCAATATAAGTAGCGCTGGCTGGAGGACTGGTCCCGGTAAGACTTACGGATGGATTGGTAGCGGTGATGCTTGAATTTGGACTTATCGAAACAACTAAAGCTGGATCTGTTGCGAGCGGCGCAGTACTGGCGGCTTTTACTGTTGCGGTGTTGGTTCCGTCAGTAATCCTTGTTGTTTGGGTTCCACCGGTAAGAGTTGCGTCGAGAGCCAAACCCCCTGTTGTTCCGATGTTGGAAGTTACGGTTCCGGAAACAGGTTGAGTAGTGCTGGATCCATCTACTCTTAAAGCTCCGGCAGTAGTTAATGAAAATGGGTTTATATTTCCAGTAGAGTAGGTAGGTGATGCGGTGGTAACGGAACCACCTACAAGAATCTGAGTGTTAGATCCTAATGCAGTTGATTGGGTTATTGTTAACTTGGCAACTGTTGCGTCGAGAGCTAATCCGCCAGTAGTGCCGATATTTGCCGTTACGGTTCCATTGACCGGCTGAGTTACTGCGGAACCATCTACTTTTAAAGCATTAGAGCCCGTAACCGTAGCAGAATTGCCACCTTGATTAATTGTAGTTAACCAGGGAGTCGTATTGGCAGTATTTCCTGGCTGTACAGTCCAGGTTCCGGATTGAGTTGCGGAAACTGTTCCGGATACATTGACATTTCTTCCAGTATTGATATCGACGACCGAAACATTAACTCCGGTAAATGTAGCTCCGGCTCCTGAAATTACCCATGAAACATTAACCGCACCTCCAGATAACGGATTGAGGGTCAGGCTAGTAATGACAGGTGCCGAATATGGCCCGAGTGATCCAGAAGAACCGAAGGTTGTTGTCTGATCGATCGGATCTACTTCATTAATATTAAAAGTAAGCTGAGGTGATGTTCCGGTTGGAGTTCCCGTGATATTAACTATTACTTTTAAATCTGGAGACGAAAACCCTGTCAGGACAATGTTTCCGTTCGTCGTAACGGTAGCATTAGATAGAGCAATCTGATGGTTCAGATTCTCAATTACTGGTTGCGGTCCTAAAAAGAATATTCCGGACATTAAATGTTCCTAACCGATGCTATGGCCGTGACTGTATTGCCGGAATAAGTCATTGTGCTGGTCAACTGCGCCACTACTGTTGATCCGTTAGCCGCATACACTCTAATAACTTCAGTCGTTACCTTATTAGATGTATAGGTATAATCTATTCGTTTTAAATTCGTAAGATCAGTTCTTTTCCAAGTTTCTTGTGTAATATTATTATTTGTCTTTATATTAGAATAGTTATTATCTGGCCTCGGAGGATCTACAGATAACAAAAGATCATAATTTAAAGTAGTGCTTCCGATAGATGTCGCGAGTTGTTGAATTGCATTCTGAACATCCGTAGCCGAGACAGCTGTCAATCCGGCCGGATTGAATCCAACTCTTAGAGATCCAGAATCGTACAGAAGATCCGCAGTCCCACCGGTAGAAGTGACGATCGATTCCACAACATCAATAGTGGTACTGTTGATGATAGAATTTATCGTATAGGTTCCCGCGGCTGCCGAACCGGTTATTTGGATCAAATCTCCCGCTTCAACCTGAACATCCGGATTATTAAATGTAAATCCCGATACAACAATTATGTTTGTTCCGGTGGTTGTAGAGACGATCGTAATGGTAGCGAAATATACTAATGTGGCGTCGGATATTAATTCATCCGCGTCAACAATTTCTGCATCAATAATGTCTTCTTTACGGATCTTGGACATCTACCTTAATAATAAGATAATGCCAATCAGGACTTAAGCTTATTATTTCTTATTTCGTTTTTTATCTATTGTTTGTGAAAGATCCTGAACTGAAATAAATGTTGACTTCTCTTGTTCTTCAATTAATTTTTTAATATTTTCTTTTTCTTGATCCGTCATATCATCTTCAGATTGTTTCTTTTGAGCTTCACGTATTTTTTCTTCCGCAATTTGTTTTTCAGCCATCAATACGAACGAATTCAATACATTGTATACAATACTGCTCTGCATTGCAAATGCAGACGCTTGCCCGTCCAGGGTTGCGGCTTGACGTCGTAATGTTTCGGCCTGTTGAACGCATGTTTGACGTTGGCGTTCAGATTCATTCATGATTTGAATCATCGTAGCTTCGTAAAATTCACGAAGCTTCGGATCCAATACTTCTTGTTCCACCGCATCAATGATTCGTTTTCTTAACTTATTAAGATCTTCTTGATATGACATATGGCTCTTTATAATTTTTTCAATTGCTGTCTTTTAATTTTAGCCACATGATTCGCAATAATCAAACATGGCTCACACACCACTGTATCTATATCGTTTGATTTTAAATGGTAAAATCTTGTTGGTTCGGGCTCGGTTCCGGGACCCAAACGTCGAAAAAATTCAGGCGCGGTGTGCCCAGAACTACACCAATGGTTCATCGGAGGTTCTTCCGTTTGGGAAATTACTAAATCCGGAACAGTTGGCCGCATACTACTATACCAAAAATATAATGGGTCGGAAGAAGATTGTTCTGAATCAATCCCTTCCGACCCATCTGTCTAGATCAGGTATATATTACGCGTACAGGTAATAATTGATATGGTCTTTATTTTTAACTTTTTGATAAAACGTAATGCTGGTCGTGCTGGTTTCGGCGTAATCATTTCCAGTCAGAACCGGACCTGGATCCTGAAGCAATCCTCTAACGAAAACAGTTAAATTCTGACCATTATTAGTACCGTCGAGAGTATAGGACTGACCACCCGGCAGTGTATGTGCGGTTCCGGCCGGGATATCCGCAGCCAGGCGCTCGATCGTTCTGACAAAAGTAGACGCGGCGATACTGTTTGATAGAGCCTGAAGAGATGCCGTAAGAGTCTGACCGCTCGTAATGATACCGCCTGTATAAACACGATCTCCGATTTGAGTATTTAGCGTATTTAGAGCTTCGACAACTGACGGGGTTCCGTCAGGAAGATTGCTAAACACGAAAAAGTTAGTTGTATTGGTAAGGAGACCAGCAAGACTCGTAACGTTATCTCCGATACCAATGGTCGTACGGATATCATTAATATCTTGAGTTGTATCGGCATCACCGATGATACCATTAACAAGAGTCGTACGGAGCGCCGTATCAGTCATTAGGTCAAGACGCTCACGGTAACCGTAATACATATCAACGGTTGTTGGCTGAGCCGCTTCCCATGTGTACGCGACGGATGTTGAAAGTGCTGCATTTTTCGCAACCGCACGGAATTCAACTTCAACTGTATTGGGAGATGTCGAGGATCCTGCACGCGTTCTACCATAAATACGTTTTCCGGCATCGCCACCCGCCAGAACTTCCAACGCTGCCTCGGTGAGCGGATTGATAATCTCAACATAGCTGGATTCAAATGCACCGGCATCCGCTCCGTCTTGAATCGGTACACCCGTTCTATCGGTAGAAGTGGCGTGTTTAAGATTACCAGTATCGGAAAGAGTAATGAATGTATTGGTTACGGCGGTTGTTACGGCGTCAAATTTACGAGTAATCGTTAATGCCTTGGCATCGGTTGTTTTGTTTGCAATATTTGAAAGATTCGCCGGAACGTTCGTACCGACTGCCGTGGGACGCTGATACGTCGGAATCGGCGCAGAAAATGCCACACCCTTAATAGCGGCACGATCTGTTCTGGTGTAGTTGATATCATCTTCCAACATATACGGGCCACGTTCGGTCCACGTGATAGCACCGTTGTTTGCATCCGGAGCTACACCTGACGCATTACCAACTTTTACAGAGGTGGCAGAAATAAATTCACTTATTTCAAATGTACCGTTGTTACCTCCTGATGCGGCTCCGGAAACTGTCAAGAATCTTCCTCGTGATGAGGCAGTCATACCGGTCAATCCGGTAAGTGTCGATTCTCCAGCGCTGAATACCGTAATGTTCGCAACGGCTCCGGTTTGTCCAGAAAGAGGAGCGCCATAAAAAAGCGGCTCCTCCGCAAGGGTCATGGTTGGAGTTTGTGTAAAAGAACCAGCTATATCTAGAACCTGGTCCAAAAGATTATCAAGGGTTGTTGCCATTTTTGTTTCCGTTTAATAAAGGACCAAAATACTAACTCACTCACGCACTTATCGTAAATTTATGTTAAATTATAACTATAAAAGTTGTCATTGATATATAATACAAATTTAACCACTTATAATAATTAGTTCTGTACAACATAATCGCACATTAACTGGCTTCTCGCAGCTGGACTGAAGCTTGTAATGATGACCGTATCGTACCCTGTTCCGGGTCCAGCTGATTCCTGTACGATATATTCGGAATCCTGTTTTAATGTTCTACCGTTATGTCGGACTTGAATTCGGAAAAGATTTCCGCTATACATTCCGTTAATAAATCTATCAGGTGTGGTGAATATTCTGTTTGCAGCATTCGTTACACCGATCAACTGAACACCCTGTCTGAATACATAATCCAATGTCACGGGGGTTCCTCCACCTCCGGTAATGGTCCCGGGCACGATCTGATCAATACCAATTTCCGTTCCTTTAATTATTCCAGAATCTTTCAAAAACTGCTTCTGTTCATCATTAAATTGCAGAAGATCAATATCACTGCACGTCACGATAATCTCTTTTGCAAACAACTTAACCATAATCTCGCCTTTTAGTAAGGAAGATCTGATATCAGCCTCGGCTACGCCCGGAATATCAAGGAGATCTCTCTCGTATCCATACGTTATAGGATAATGAAATATTCTTACTGTTTTCTTTGGATCTGAAATATTACGTACGGTAAAACATTGACGTTTCTTTTGAAACGGAGCAAAATCATTCATTCCAGACATGGCTATTGTCTCCTGATTATGGAATTGTGATTTCTAACTCTGGCTTTGCAAAAAATCCATCAACAATTTGATTCGTCATATCCTCATCTGAAACTTGCGAAACATTATCAGCTCGTTTTACCTGTAAATCCGGCTCAACACCTTGACTGACCAATTTATCCTGAATGGTAATGGTGACGCTTCTCTGGACTTCAGGGTTTTCTTTACTAGCCTTTACATCACCAAAAAGCTTCTCAATCAATGGATCAGATGATTTTTGTAAATTATTCTGAACCGGCGCACTATTCTTACTGATCCCGCCAAGATTATAATTTGCATAAATTGTTTTATGCAGCAAACGCTCATCTCGATCAATAATTAATTGTCTAAGTTCTTTCTGGTCTAATTTTTCAATATCTTCCGGTCGTAAACGATAACGAAGATAAAGTAATTCTTCAAGATAATTTAATTGTGGTTTAAAGAAATCAAAATCTTTTTGTTCTATCCTGAGTGTACTGTTGAGTGTCGCGGATAAAATTCTACAATAACTATCCAGCCAATCCGGGTCTCCATTAAAATCTTCTTTTATCGCATCCACGACTGATTTTAATTTGAAAAATGTTTTGATCTTATCAGATGAATCTTTATCAATGAATGGTTCTGACCGATGATAATTTTGTAGATTACGACGAGGATTTATTTGTGTTTCTTGATCAAATCTTCTTGTGTCGAAAGCAACCTTTATGATTTCACCTTTGGATGACACTGCATTCTTTATATGATTGATTCGCAAAGAACGAGCGGCGTCACGAGTCTGATCATCACGATTCAGGGCGTTTAGTATTTCATAAGTATATGCGTATAATTTAATCACGACTGGTGTCTATATGTCTAGAAATGGGTTGTTCCGTACAATATGGAAACGTATCTACCTTGCAATTAAATTTTTCACAAAACTGTTCCATATCAAACCTAGTTATACAATTAAGTCCTGAATTTATAGAATTCATTACAGATCTATTGCCATCACGATGTACCAATCCTAATATATGTCCAAGCTCATGCAAAGCTACTGACCTGAACTGTTTAGTGTTGGACATCCTACTCTGAACCAGTCCAATTCTAAAATTTTTCCAAGATTCATCTCTTTTCGCGAATCCTAAAACATTTAGTTTTTGTTTATAGATTGTAAGTGTCAAAGTATCCAGGTCAGTAATGATTGGGTCTGTATCCTGTACCACCTGTATAATGTTTCGATCCGGTGCAAATTCAGATGAACCGACATGCGAATAGGACCAGATCAGATTGAACTGAACTGTATTTACCGTGACTCGCTCCCATTCCTGAACTGCTTTTTGTAATTCAAGTAATTCTACAGATTCAAATCGGTAATCAACATATATTGTTGCGTTGAATACTGTATCGTTACTAACGGGCCACGTAACGGGCTGGACCGGAGCTGCCCGGATGATTGGTATTTTAGCTTTTCTACTTCCTTCGCAAGATAAAGAAAAAACTACGATAGCGCAGAGTATTAGACAGGGAAGGAACTTCGTGAGAAGTTTATTCCAGATTTTTCTTACGCCCCGTTGAAAGGCGAGACCCTGCACACTTATATGTTGTATTATTCAAATAACTAAGGCCCGGAAGTTACCTCCCGAGCCTTAATTAGAGAAAGGATGGTCAGGCCATCCCTTCATATCAGTTATCAGCCAGCCAGTACTGACTTACGACCAGCAGAAACGCCGCGGGCATTCAGGATGCCGCAACCGACGATTTCCGACACAACCCAGCCAAGCGACAGGCGCTTGGGTTCGTCTGCCGGAAGAACTTCGATGTCCTGCCGAACCGGCATGACTCCGACGAATTCCGGATCCGCGCACGCAAACACCGTTCCCGGGGGAACGATCTTGCTTACGATGATATCCGCGCCCCAGATGTGAGCATAAAGCCCCGTCTGGAGAACTTCACGCTGCGAAACTGGATCAAGCTCGCCACCACCAACGCCCTGACCACCACCCGAACCCCACTTGAGGATATCGGTAAATTCATTGATGTTCATGAAGTACTTGGTCGTTACGAGGTCCCAACGATCAACCTGAACTTTCAGCTCAAGGAGGTCGCGTTTGAGAAGACCCGCGTCCGTAACGTCCTGAACGGTGTTTTCCACCGAAGCGGCTGAATCAAGCGCTGCGAAGACGTTCGCGTCTTCCTGAGCCATGATTTCCTGACGTGCCTTCTGAACCGCACGATCAATCACGTTGAACCGACGACGCCGGACTTCCGCAATACGAACCGTGGGGTTGGATACGATTTCGAATTCCGGAACAACAACGCGATCACCGAATACACGGCTCTCCGGCGCTGAACCGTTGCTCGAAACAACTACCGCCGCGACATCAATATCACGGTCATACGTCGGTAGAGCGCCCTGCGGCAACATGTCTACAACAAGGGCTCTACGTGCCACCCCGTGGTAATCTAAATTTCTTCGGATCAAATTTGTTATCGCGCTTTGGGTTACCCGTTCGGCGCTTCTTTACTTCTCAGTAAAGTTCAGAATACATCATCATCCAATGATTGAATAATCAATCTATCGGCGTTTGGCATCTACTCGTTGAGGATTCTGGCATGAGTTTATATTTCATAGAATCAATTACATGCGGCCTGATAATATCAGATAACTTTTGTGTATTTTCTTTATTTAAAGTTATTTGATAATATTTTTTACCTTTGTAATTAAAAATCATCACTTTAGAATTTAAATCAAAACATGATTTTAAATAATCTCTAAGTAGATAATTTTCTGATTCTGTAAAACCCATTGAAGCGATTCTCATGTTTACTTTTGCATTTAGATTACCGTCATCCTGTATCCATACTGCTAGTGATAAGGGTGTTAGGTACATATCTAAATTTTTAGGAACATGTTTAACTCTATTTTCATCATAAAACATTTTGCCAAAAAAATTCAAATCTTGATGGCAAATCGTGGTAGTTTGAAACATAGTTGAATTTCTGGTTTTATTAACACTTTTATTAAAAGTATTAATAAACGGATCCAGCATTGCAACCTTCCAATGAAAATATTGTTCTTGCGCTTCACAGTGACCAAACGAAAATTTAAAGTTACCTTTAGTTGAATCTTTATAAAGACAACCGTCTCCAAGCATTCCTCCTACAATCAGTTGCTTTTGAACTGAGTTAAGTGGTACTTGTCGTAAAATATCATATTTACGAAGATTCGAAATTACTACTCTGTTGTGAGCTTTTAGTAATTTTGATAGAGAGGGTCCGGATATTTCATACCATTTGGACAATGATTTTATTGTTTCGCCATTATCAAATTTATTAATAATATCATTTACCTGATCAGGTGTCAGGTCCGAAATATAATTTCTTGTCCATTTTACTTTAGCAGCTTTGAGAATTTTTCTTACTGTTTCGTAACTTTTATCAAGTCGTTCAGCAATTTCTCTAACTGTTAATCCAGTCTCATAAAGAATTTTAATTTCTTCGTTTGTCACTTGCCAGTCTTTCCTGCTGATTGTCTATATCATCCATCTTCTGTTACTATAACGATTCCGTTTCCGGATAGACTAGCTGCGATGCGTAGCCTTTAGAGTGTTATAGTGAGATGGCTTTTAGAGTTTCCAGCATATGGCCAAATTCACATCCCATAATTACTTACGGGAGCCCCTATCCATTAAGGGTTTGCCATTGACTGCGCGAGGGCGATTTTACCGTCCTGCGTCAAAATGGCTCGTGAAATCAAAGTGTCACGGGCATCGTCCGTCATGGACCCGGCAAGTGACGTGTTTGATGGCTGATTTTCTTCCAGTACTGATGCGTACTTTGCGACCACCGATAGTGCGTCGCGGAGTGAACTCGCGTTGATTTCACCCTTGTTGTTAAACAAAGACATTCGTTTCCTTTTTGTTGAATGGTTTGCCAGTTTCCCAGCAGTAAAGGCAGAAATGCCACCTTCACATTTAATAAAAAGGTATGCCCATAATTTAAATAAAATTTAAAAAAAATATAATAACAGTCCGGACAAAACAAAACCCCCGACTGGATTTCCCAGCCGAGGGTCATGTTGATGACTGATTGATTAGACTGATCTGATCAATCAGTCATTCGTTATTACTTGCCGAGCCAGTGGAACACGGCCATGGTGAATCGCAGCTGCTCACCGAGTGAGCCTGACGGTGAATTAAGCGCCGAAGCGAGGTAATTCGGAGTCGTGACGAGAGACCCGTCAGTCGTGAATTCAACGAACCGTGCCATGATCGCACCACCGTTTGCAGTACCGGCGCCTGAGTTTGGAGTCAGAAGACCCGCTGGCGAGACATACAGTGCATCCGCAACCGTAAGGGTTGAGTTGGTGGGCTGGAGACCCGTGGATGCCGTGGTATCGCATGCATCCAGCGTAACTCCATAAAGGCCCGCACGATTCCAACAAGTAACCTTGCCAGAACCCGTTGCCGTGTGCGGACCAAGCTGCGCGCCACCCGTCACAACCATACCGGCCGTGCCACCGACTACGCTACCGAAAAGGGTACCGTAACCAGTCGTACCTTCGTCAGAGAGCCAATACGGACCCGCTGCGCCCGTGCCGAGTGTTGATGTTACGGCGGGACGACGCTTCGTGGTCGTACCGGCGTAACCGTCATCAATGTCCGAAGCGTGTTTGTCAGTTGCCTGATCCAAAGCAACGCCAACGAGCGTGACGACTTCGCCACCCTTCATCGCAGTAACCTGTGAATCAAGACCGTCAAACTGGCCAAGTGGATGAATATCTGATTGAAGAACTTTTAACATTTTGATTTCCTTTTGAAGCTACGTTGGCAGCTTCGCGAATCAATCGGATCTACCAAACTGATTCGGTCTTACATCTTGCGGCCTTAAGGCCGTTGCTTACATAATTCAAAAAAATATATACTTATTAGTAGTACGGTTGATTATTTTTTTAATAATTTAAAGAAGCCGCCCGTTGCCAATTTTGAAACGCACGATCTGCCTGCTCAAGTTCATTAGGTTCTGCTTGAGTGTTGTAATTTGCCGGAACAGTTGTTGCGGGAGCCTTTGCCGGAACAGTTGTTGCGGGAGCCTCTTCATCACCTGGAATTTGTGGAGGAGCCGTTTCTTTCTTTTTAGCTTCTTCTTTTTTCTTTTCAGATTCTTCTTTTTTCTTTTCGCGATTAACAATCGTTTCTGCTGCTTTCTCTTGAAACGCTGCCAGTCTATTTTCCAATAAATCATTAGTAGAATTGATTGCTTCGGCAAGAGACTTTAGCGACATCTGAAGTCTCTCGAAATCATCACTCATCAATGACCATTTTCCTTTTCCAGACCAAAGATCTTTTAATGGACCCATAATCTTTCGTACTACTGATTCCTCTTGTATCTGTGATCTAACATATTCTGTATTTCCTAACATATCAATGAAATCAGTTATTTTCTCACCGCGTTCTTTTAAATTTTCACTAAATTTAGTGACACTGGCTTTGGCTTCCGCACCTAATGTTTTGCCCATGTCCATAAGTTGTTTATGGGAACTTGGCATAAATACTTTTGATTTTATCGATTCAAATTGTTTCGTTTCAGCCAATAAACTAAAAAGTTCATATTTAAATTGTTGTAAACTTGTTTTAAATTCTTGTTTCAATGTATTTTCGCCGAAATCAGAATCATCCTTCAAATTATCTAATTTAGAGGTTGCATCTTGTAGCGAAACCGTCAGTCCTTGATTGGCTGAAGAAATATGTTGGTATACCCAAATGGTGCCCAAAATGGCTGCTGCTGCACCGGCTACGATTGCAAGAGGGCCGATTGCTTCTTTTTTAATTGGTGATAGTTTATTCAAACACTCATCAGCTAAACTTCTAAGCTCTGTTTTATCACGATTATCAAGATCATTGGCTATCCGGATCAGCTCCATTGAAAGCTGATCCGCAGCATACTTGTGACTATAAAATACATGAAACTTTTTATCACGAATAACGTTTATATTAATGTTTTGGCGCTCCATCTCATTTTCAACCAAACCATTGATTTTATCATGTGCCGGTAGAATAACGGCAGGTTCTGGATGAGCCTGCTCCATAGTCAACGAGGCTTCCTTTTTGAAGCTTTTTGAGAAAAGACTCTCAAACTCTGGGCTGCGAAGCAGTTCCTGCATATCTGCCGCGACTGCATTACCAATCATATTTTTTTTCATTTTGGTTCCTATCGATCGTGCTGATCTCTTCTTTATCTTTCTTTCTGGCAGTCTTTACGAGACCATCCAGACCACGTTCACGGGCAAGTTTTGCATATTCTTCAAAAATTTCGCTTTTCATGATAACCTATATTTATAGTTAATTTGTAGTAGAATCTATCTAGCCCGTTGTGGTGTAACCGATTTGATTCGCCACATCTTCTATAAAGAAATTAACAACATCAGCTTTGCTTCTTATAGATTTTCCATCAACTTCCAGTGGTATGAAGGTAGAATTTGGAATATTATTTTGTGAATTTTCTGAACGTATCTCTTGAAGAAGAGTTCTGAATTTTCCAGACCCCGCTACTGCTGATTCTGTTTTATTTTTTAGTTCAGTAGATCCGAGCTCAGGATAGGCTTGATAAACCCACGACATAATAAGGTTCGGAATTTGATCAAAACGTACCGGGGCAGCCCAATTCGGATCCTCTTTTGTTTCACCAAAATTTGTTGATTTTAGTTTTTTCTTAGGAGTCACGATAGATCTGATGGCCGGACCTACTATTGGTTCTGCTACGGCAGCCGTATAATGTGCCGCTGTTTTGATGAGTAATGTTTTAAATAGAAATTTTAATATCTTGGCAATAAATCCTTTAATTCCAGTCAATGTAACAAATTTTGAAAGACATTCTTTTACTACTTCTGTCGCGACTCCACCAGTTTTAGTAACTTGGTCATTTATGGTCTGTTTCAAAAGAGTCATTTGAGCAAATACGCGTCTAGATTCTGCAAATACGCGTCGAGATTCTGCAATTTTATCCTGACCATCGTCAGCGCTGCTTCCACCGCCAATTTTTTCATCAACCACGCTATTTACGGCTTGTGAAATTCCTTTTGACTTCACATCACCATTGTTCATCATTTCAGCTAGCTTTTTAAGAATATCTTCTGCAATCTTTGTAGGGTTTAATCCTAAAAGTTCCATTCCGGCTTCCACCAGCACGCCTAACCACCACGGCATGATTGTATAAAACAGAACCTGTCCGGACAGACTCAACAGACTCGCGCCAGGATTGTTTGGATCCCAATGAATCGCATCCTGTACTTTTGAACTTATCCAGGACCATACGCCAGCATCAGCCGTTTTAATGAACTGATCGGATCTAGCAAACGATTCAATATTTATTGAATCAGCAATATATTCAATATCTAGCATCCCGCACTCCTGTTGCCGCGTCAAAGACGCAACGTAGCTTGTTCCTGAGTTTGCGCTCCCTGAGCCGCATACATTACTTTATTTAGTGCTTGAATCCAATAATTACCAACTGAATCTTGAGTACTGATAAAACTAGGCTTGATTGTTATGTTACGATTAACCATCAATACCAATTGTATTATTGAACGCAAGTGCGATACCGTATTGGCAATATCTGCACCGCGCCCACGCAATGGTTTCTCATTGCTTTTAAGCAAAAGGCCGAAATTCTTCAATAAATCTTCGCCTCCGCGAGCTTCTACACGAGAGATCGGAATTTTTGTATCAGATAAATAATTAGCCATTACGGTTCTGATATTTGCCTCGATACTCTGAATCTGTGTATTAATAATAGCCAGTCTATTAATTATAAGCTGATATGATGTGCTTGTGCCAATTGGTTTTTGGTACATTAGAGAAATAAGATTAGAAAAACCTTTATCTTGCAAAAAAGCTTTAACTATATCACAGTAATTAATAATAAGCTGTAAATCTAGTTCATCTATTTGCAACGGTTCTTTTCCGAGTTTAGCAATTACTGGATTCTGCTCACTAATGGGTTCCGTCGTAATGTTTCCGTTAGGGCCGGTCGGAACCGGAACAGAAGTTTCAACAGTATCCGGCCCGGCCGCCGTGCCAGGACTGCCCGACCCTGATGCCTCTTGCTTAGTTCCTTTCGTAACGGCCAAAGCCTGACCTTCAGGTTTATCAGCGCTTTGTCCCTGAAAAACTTCATTAATATTTATTCCCAAGGATAATTGCTTATTTGCCTGAGTAATAAGTTTATTAACTGCTACCCAATAAAGTCTTGCCTTTGTAGTTTCGTCGGATTTTTCATCCGCCTCGGCATATTCCTGAACGGCTTCTTTTACTAAATATTCAAGATATTGTTTGATTCCTTCCATGTATATCTTGAATGCAGGTTGGCCTTTCGGGTATAACGTGTATTGATTATCTCGATCTCCAGCCGATTCAAACGTTATCTTGCCATCAATTTCTCTTCGCGACCAAACCAAACGCATATTATCCATTACGAGGGAATTTTTTCCAATAAATGTCAAAAATGCATTAAGATTGAAAAGATCATCAAACGTCGGTGTGACAGAGCTGGCCTGCTGTCCAGTCGTGTCTCCTGCAATCTGTACCGTTTGAAATTCAGATTTCAGCTTATCCAGCAAACCCATTACGATAGTTCCGTCAGACGGATCTGCCTGCTGCGCTATTCTGAGCAGCTGATTTATAAGTGAAGTATCTTTTGTAATGAAAGACATCGCGCTGTCCGATCTATTAGGTTCTGAATGAATCCTGCACTATGCCGTATATAGTGTTGAAAATGGCTAATAACTCAGGTCCGTTCTTGACCGACCTGACATCTGCTCCATCCTGGACTCTAATGTTATTTTTTAAATAATCAGAAAAAGTTGATTTATTCTCAAGATTAACATACCGGATCCGTACAGGATCGTATCCCGGAACAGGCTGGCCCTTAGTAGTAAAGACTCCCGGAATAGCTATTGGTTGACCTGATTTATTATTGAGAGGTGAATCCTTAATTGCTTTGTATCGTTCTAGATTATTGCCAAGAGCTTTTTCTAGAGTGCTGGCCTGGTTCACTCCCTTACCCATAGGAGTTTTTCCTCCCACGACATCTTTCATCGATCCCGTTGTAATTCGGTCTCGGAACGTTTTGAAAAGCATGACAGTTGCGTTGAGGTAAGGAAGAAGTCTTGTCGCGCGTTCTGAATCATCAAGACTTAACTTTTTTGGATCCGGCGGAATAAATTTACTCATTGAATCAGCCTGAGCATCATTTAATATGTTATTTTCAAACTTCATTTCCTTGAACATACTGACCATTCCCTTGGCAAACGCGGCAGCATTGTTCAAAGAATTGTTTGTTCTGGGTCCCCACAGACCATCAGGAGATTGCTCATCAGACTGGTTATGTTTGCCTACAGATTTGATATCATTGAGAAAATAACTAAGATTATCTGTTGGCCTGCGCTTCCATGATCCGGCTTGACCCGGAACCGGCCCTACTTGCCGCTCACGTCCTGAGCCCTGGATAGATTCTGGATCGTTATCGTATTGTCTTCCCTGATCCGACGTTACGTAATTGGTCAGCAGGTACGACATAAATTTTTGGTATTTTGCTTTGGCCGCATCAAATTCCATTGCATCTTGGCCTTCCGTAGGTCTGGTCGCGGCATTGAAAACATCATTTGCTTGGATCAAACTATGAAGCTCAAGGAGTTTTCTTTGCATCTCATTAACTGAATTGGATGGGGCAGCACCACCACCACCACCACTTGCAGGTCCGGCTCCTCCTGTGGCTCCGCTGGCTCCAGTAGTTCCACTTACTCCTGTTGCTCCGCTGGCCCCTGTTGCTCCGCTGGCCTCTGTTGCTCCGCTGGCCCCTGTTGCTCCGCTGGCCCCTGTTGCTCCGGGTGTATTATTACTTCCTGCCGCAACTTTATTCGGAATCATTAAGAGCCGCCATAACCATTTTAATGGTTCTGTTTTTATCTTTTTGAAAGGACGCAGACTTAATTGTCAGAAGAATTTTTTTATGCTGATCCAGCTGACCCATCATAAGTCCATTATCATCCTTGGCCGGAATGATCTCAACCGATCCTTCCGGATGAGCCAGTTCAAGCAATTCTTCTCCGGTTTCATCCTGAATATTATAAAGTGATGCCGCGGAAGATGCTTTTATATAGCTTAGTAGTTTCGTTTCAAGGTTAGCAGCATGCCGTTCAAAACCGTCTTCTCTTAGTTTTGCGCATAAAACCAGAACATTTGATTTTACATCATTCATAATTATCTCCACGATTCATCTGTTATACTTTATTATCCAGGTTAAAATAATATATTAATTTAATACCAAAGAAATTCAAGCGATCCCAGGACCGATGAAGGGGGACCGGTGACGATCGCTACGGCTGGATGGTGAGTCGTTGGCTGTCTCGTCGTGAGGAGACCATTCTCGCTTACAAATAAATTCGAATTCAACATATAGACCTGATTCGTTTCATACATATCAGTACTACCGATGAACCGCTGAAACCAAACCGTTACTCTTCCTGACCCTTGTGTGGAATCGTCTCCGATAATATTTGGTATTTGATAACGATAATTAACTATAGCTCGAATGGAATCGGGTGTTCCGGAACCGGCCTGGTCAAAATTCAACTCTGTTCCCGCGACAAACGTCACGACTCCATTTCTAGCATTCAATGCCATGGATATGCTGGAGGCAAAACTGGATTGAATAACATTTGGATTTTTCAGTTCTATCTTGACATCAACCGGTGTGACTAGTTTTCCGGCACTATTCAGGACGCCCATGGCTGGTGCTATTACGGTTTCGTTCCATGAAGGTGCCGTAAATGCCCGTGTTCTTATGTCATCAATGATTCCTATGGGTGCCCGACCATCGCTAACTCCGCATACAATCTGATTGCCTGATGTGGTTAGTTGGGCAATCATCCCGCCTTCAAATTCTGAACTAGGATCAACAATAAAAGAAAACGGGAGACTATTGCCTATCTGAATTAATCTAAATGCCATATTTACTTGCCCGTCTAAAAATTATTCGTCTTCAAAATCTAAAAGCCTCTCAACCTCTTCTAATTCTTCTTGAGAAATTTCAAGGTCAGTATCTATCTTTTCATCTTTAGAATCGGCATAATCTTTTCTAGGAAACAGTGTTCCGGTTTCCAAAAGATTAGTAACTTCCTGATCCGATTCAGGTTTGATTTTATCAATCAATATAGATAATGTTTCGGCTTCCCTGACTAACCCTGATGATTGAAGGTCCGTCAAGGCACTTCGTAACAATGCAACGGTTTCGGTATAATCTTTTGACTGATTATCAATCAGCCGATCCTGCATATGCAGTGCCATTTCGTTGGCGGATGATTTCTTTAAAAACATTTTTCACCTAAACTTTCAAGCAAACGAGTAACGACCTCAGAAGAAGATCGGTACCCTTGACGATCAAGCCGCTCTGCCGCGCGATCCAATTTTTCCATTGCCGAAACAATCAAAACATTAGATTCTTTTGCGTCAGATTCTTGAAGATTTTGCTGCATCGCAGCTTCTAATTCATTAGCTATGGTCATGTTGATATTTTCCTCATAGTCTCTATATCATTTGCCCGAAACACGTTGATCAGATTGAGATACCGGGATCTCATACATGCAATCATATGTTCCGGCTCTGACTTGATTCAATGTTTCGTAGAATTTACTAAAATATGCAGGAATGGTTTTAGTAAGATTAATTTTTATATTTTCTAAATCTGGTAGAATATGTGCGGCCGGAAGTGATGATGGAGTCGGATCGACAGCGATTCTCACCAATTCAACGTCATTGCTCTTATTCACCTGTACAATCAAATGAAATGATTCAATTTGTTTGTTTTTAGATAAATTTTGCTCATTATAGCGTTTCAATTCATCAGTAAAATTAATAATACCGTGTTGAGGGGTCATGGAAGCGTTTTGAATTGTTCGGGTGAGATCATAAGACGTTTCTTGTGCAAATGAAAAAAGCCCGCCAGGAAAATCCTGACGAGCCTTTTCCGAAAAGTATTTATTTGCTACTTTTTTTTTAACTCTTCTTTTTTATCTTTTGCGTCAGCTTTAGACTTTGCATCTTTTGCTTTATCGGCATCCTTTGCTTTAGGATCCTTTGCTTTATCTGCGTCTTTTGCTTTCGGATCCTTTGACTTTGCGCCAGCCTTATCTGCGTCTTTTGCTTTCGGATCTTTTTTAGATTTTTTGTCGTCTTCTTCTGATTTCTTTTTCGCCTCAACAACAATCATATCGGCGAGCTTTAAGCTAAGTTCCGCGGTACGGTTGAGACCTACCTCGTCCAACACTTCCGACACTTTCATAAGATAACCCAACACGTCATAAATATTTGCTAACTTCTTTTCTGGACATGGTGCGCAATCCGTTGCCGCGCCACAATCCTCTGCATGAGTACAATCTTCGCTTTTGCATTTACCTTTGTGGGTGCATGATACCTCAACAGTCAACGAGGCTTCCTTTTTGAAGCTTTTTGAGAAAAGACTCTCAAACTCTTGGCTGCGAAGCAGTTCCTGCATATCTGCCGCGACTGCATTACCAATCATATTTCTTTTCATTTTGGTTCCTATTGATTGGTTGATTAGTAACGACGGTTTGCGAAGGCGCGGTTGAGACTGCTTACAAAGTCATCTCCCTGAGGAGCTGCATCGGCAAACGGGTCACCATTGCCAAGTTGACCAACAACCGGAAGTCTTGAAAGAGAAGCCTCTTTCGTAAACTGAGTCGGTACGTGCCGCGCAACAACACGTTTCAGGCTATCAAAAGCCTCATCATTGTACTGCATGATCTCATTTACCTGTGCCGTTACGACCTCACGGTCACGCGCGCAGATTCCACGTTCAACCATGTCGTACGCAAGCTCATACGCACGAGCAATCTTGGTCCGGTATACAGACATTTCTTCCGCAACCGCTGCCTTGACATGCTCCTTAACCAGCTCAGAGGCGAATTCTGAACCACCTTCTGCATCGGCCCACATTTTCTTGAAGTATTTGACTGCATCGGCATCCACACCATGCGCGACCAAACCATCAACTTCTTCCGCTTTGAGCTTGCCCGATTTAACAAGTGCCAGGATATCCGCAGCTTCTTTACGAACCTTCGCCGGAGCCGTTGCGACTTCCAACATGCGCTCCTGATTCTCCTCAAGAGTCTCGACAAGCGCGAGATCGCCCTGTGGTTTCATGTCAAACTTCGGAGTCGTTCCGCCACCTTTGTGCGCCTGATCAAGCATCGGTGAGTATTTCATATCACCAGCAAGTTTCGCACGATATGCAGACCGACCTTTTTTGGTCGTTAGGTCGAAACTAGCTTTTGATTGTAGTTTGACGCCCGCAGTCTGCATCTTGGCAAGATCCTTTTCATCCATCGTTACATCGATGGCTGGATTTGAATCCCCGTGCATTTCATCACCGTGCATTTCATGCTCATGATCTTCCTCTTCATGATCTTCCTCTTCATGATCTTCTGGTAGAAGGCCCAGCTCTTGAAGGGAGCGAAGATGGTCCAGGTCTCGCTCCCGTCCTAGCTCGGCAAGAATTTCTTTATCATTAAATTCATCGGCTGATGCACTGGGACTGTCGTCGCCCATATCCATATTTGACATATTCATATCCTGAGCCTCTGTTACGAGAACTTTTTCAATCGCAGCGCGTTTAAGCATTGAATCCGTACCGAGTGAGTATTTGTTATAAGCGCTGCCTAATTCAGCTGCTTCTGCCATGATCTTATTGGCTTCGTTTACTGCATCTTCAGAAATCGCTTCAACATACTCGCGGTTGGTATCGGTGACACCGTTCTGATCGTACAGGCTCGAAATCAACTTCAGCTCTTCAATGCTGTCGGATAGATCCCGGCCACATTTGCGCAGTTCAGTATACAGCTGTGCATTCAGCTCACGACGCATCTTGAATAGTGATGCGGTTGCTTTCGGGAGTGCGTCATCCATTTCGGGACCCATATCGACCTGCTCATCTTTTAGGTTCGAAATTTCTTCTTTTACATCAGAAAGAAGGTTCGTTGCCTTATCAACGAGGGTCAGAATGGTCTCTTTTGGATTTCCAGATCCACCTTTATTTGCGTCATCCGTTTCTGGGGCCGCGCTAGGTGCGGGTGCCGGTGCCGGTGCCTCAGCCGGGGCAGCGAGGGCCGCCGGTGCAGCCGCGGGCATTTCTGGCATCGCGGGCATCGCGGGCATTTCCTGTGCTGCTTTGTAAAGTGAAGCGGCTTTTTCAAGACCAACGCTCTTTACTTTTTGAAGCATCTTGGTGCCGAATGCTTTGGTTGCGATTACATCGTACAGGGTATCGACGCGACCTCCCGAGAGGTCTTTCACGGATGCCGTGAGAACCAATTTATTATTCGAAAATACTTGCCATACGCTATTTGCACGATCCTGCGCACCCGTTGGAGTGGCCGCTTTAACAAATTTTGCAGTTAAGCTTGCACGGCCCAACATCTCTTTGCGCTTTAGTTCGTCTTTCTGAGCGGCTGATTCTGGGGATGGGTGAAGTCCGTCAACCTTGCCAACGCCGGGAAACGGAGCCTGGCCATTCATCTGACGATCCATTTTGTCACGAATCGAATCGGCATCCTCTTTAGGATACTGCGCTTTACCTGGAGTCGGATCATTCTTACTGTCTCCGCTCTGGAAATAAGCAACCTTCGCCTGCTCGACTGCCAATTTGCGCCGGGCTGCACGCTCATCGGCTTCGGCGCGGGCGAGCATTTTCTTTCGCTCCATCTCGCTCATTCCAACCGACTCGGGGCCTGGATGCATTCCGTCAACGGGACCTGTATCCATCTGGCCTTCCATATGTTTATCGCCGCGTTCACGTAACGCATTGTTCTGCGGCTCAGCCGGATACTTTGTTTGACCTGGGGTTGGCATGTTCACGCCACCACCCTCGCTACCTGCACCCTGAAAATACCCTTTTTTATTCATGTTGGTTTCCCTTAATCCATCCTTCAAATTAGAAAGCTTACTAAATTCTTGCTGAATAATTGATAAAGTGTTATAGATAGAATCTTTTATTTCGTTAAACTTCCGAATCAATACTTCATTATTGTCAGAAGCTTCAACTAAATTATCTATTTTCTTATCTTCTTCATCAAATTTTTCTGAAATCGGTTCTTCCGTGACTTCTTTACTCATGGCCTCGGCCTCAGAGCCTGTCGTGTCTTGTTTGATTGATTCGAATTCACGAACCAAATCATTCAGCCCATTCTTAATGTCATCAACAATTTTTTCTTTAATCTCGTTGACCTTATCAATCGCAAGATCAGACATTTCCGAAGCCAGCTCTCCCTGCTTCATTTCAGCATATCTTGAAAGGGAATTGGCCGCAGCGATAATATGCTTGATCTTTGCTTTGGGATCGGCGCCGTTCACAACGATCGAAAGCTCAATTGGCTGAAGATCAAGATTGATTTCGCCGTAACAAGATTTTGAACGCATATGATTGCAAAAATCTTGTTCAGTCCGGGCAACTTGCCCACAATCCGAACAAACAGCTCTCAATACTGCCGTTCCCATGGAAACGGATGTCGCGTACCCTGATTTTACTTTATGTGCCAGATCTGGATAATTCTTCTTATCCAAGGCACACAGAGCTATGACACGCTTGCCTATATGGTCATAATACGTATCAACAATTATGCCGCGTATATAGTCGACAGAATTTGATTTATGATCAATGCATAATGGTTTTCCGATCCACTTCTTATATGCCTTAAGAAGTTCGCGCTCCGGAAAAATATCTAGATTGTTATTTTTGAATGGACGTATAGATGGATCATTGCTGACCCAACGTATCGAGTCTCCACGGTCTTCCCAATGAGCTTCGGCTTTCTTACCATTAGCAAGAAGTTTCGTGGTCCCGTCAGCATTCACAAGAGCATGCTCCGCTGCATGCATCATCACGGCTGAGAAATAAAGAAAATCATCAGCCTTCGGAGCAATACGCTTCAATTCAACAGCGAATTTACGAAAATTAGCTTCGATCTCGGGATCAGTCAGGACCGCTTCTGACGAAAGTATATTAGTAGTAGAGATCTCGAACGATTGTCCTATTTTAAGAAACATTTAGTTACTCTCGGGTTTCTTGCTAGGTAGCGGTTTCGTAATTTGCAATTTATCCTGCACCAACGGTGAGGTTCCGTCTGACTCTAATTCAACATCCGTAGCCACTTTTGAATGATTGATTCGAGCTGAGTCAATCTCATCCTGATCTTCAATAACTGTTAAGATTTTTCCATCGCCGCGTTTAATTATCATGAATCCTCAAATAAAATATTATAAGTTTGGTAAAAATATGTGTTTAAATTGACTGCAATTTTTCTTTTTCTTTTATAAATTTATCATACCAGTTGCTATCCAATATATCATTTTGCATAAATTTCGCTACTCGCTCGTCAATAAGTTGTTTCAATTCTTTTATCTTTTTATTCAATTTATCTATCGCGGCAATGTTCAGTTCTTTAAATTCCTTTGCCTGCATGGCATCGAAAGTCTCGCAAAAATCATCAAAACATTGTGATAGGTCTTCCATACAGCCATCAAAAGAACTGATCATTTTTTCAACTTGAGTATCCGAAGAAAACTCATTAAGAAGATCGCTGCACTTAAATGCCTCTTCCTGGATGGATAAAAATTTAATTTTTGCCTCATCACGATAATTTCTAAATACCGACCTGAATTTCCAAATCTGCTCTGGAGTTATATCCTGATTCTCTTTAAATGGAATCTGTATCTTATCTAGGTGACTCTGAAATGCATCACACGTAAGGATCAGTTTATCTAATCCGTCTAAACATTTCTCAGCCCTGACCTGTTCGGCATCGCTAATGTCATAATTCATTCTCATGTTAAAAGAGTATTTTTTCATACGAAACCGCCTCCCACGCCAACCGGGCCAAAACAATTCATTGCAGTATAATTATCAAATTCGCCCACACGAGGCACAGATTCTCCAACAAATCTTGGATCCGTAGGAATTTCTCTATTATCCCAAAAATCTAAATTCGTTGACCATTGATTTACAATTCCGTATTGTTCTTGAGGCGTCACGTCAGAATCGTACGGTGCGAAAGAATTCTGAAAATTATTATTGAATTTTGAATCAGCAATATAATCGCTCTGCATCGGAATATCAAAAGCTGAATTATCATCCATAACTTTCATATATGCACGAGTCACTTCAGTAGGTAGATTTTTTCCAAAATCCAATTTAATAGCCTCTTCACGTGCCTTTTCAGCAGGCCATTTATTCTGGATCCTATACAAGGCAACCATCAATCCAGTTCTATCCTTGCCCTGAAGACAATGGACAAATGTTTTTCCATCTTCAGGACTATTGCCGTTGTACCGAAATAGTTCATTCAGATCGATAGATTTTAATTTATGTAAAGAATTGTATTGTTTTACAAATATCGGAATCATAATATGCTGGATTCCTAATATAAAACATATTTCTGATATTTCATTACCAGAGTTGAAATCAAGGCTTATGATTCTTTTTACATTAAAACGTTTATTCAGTATAATTACATCTTGACGTGTTGGAGCGGAGCCCCTCAAAACATACGGATCTACCTGTACAAAACGGCGAATCTGTCTCTTATACACATCTCCGAGCCCACGAGACTAAGGCGAATCTCGTATGCCGTCTTCTGCTTGAAAA
>ENA-ORBV01003319-ORBV01003319.1-microbial-mat-metagenome-genome-assembly--contig:-NODE-3319-length-32337-cov-14.934191_pt1 | contig 32337 bp, 32 predicted proteins | sample MGYA00237777_ERZ505514 | MGnify/ENA primary metagenome ERZ505514 (study PRJEB26160, sample SAMN06269048) | microbial mat metagenome | isolation source: Oligotrophic lake microbial mat | place... | reverse complement strand
ACCACCGAGATCTACACCTCTCTATTCGTCGGCAGCGTCAGATGTGTATAAGAGACAGAGATGTCGTTGGGGTCCATCCGCGAGAAATCATGCTGGGCTGCGCCGGCGCCGCGCAGGCCCTCGTGCCCGTGCCGGTCGTAGCGGGCGCGCTTGTCGGGGTCGGAGAGAACCTCGTACGCCTCCGCGCACTCCTTGAACTTCGCTTCGGCCTCGGTGTCGCCGGGGTTGCGGTCGGGGTGATACTTCATCGCTTGGCGGCGATAGGAGCGCTTGATCTCCTCGCCATCGACGGTCTTGGCGATGCCGAGGACTTCGTAGTAGTCGCGGAACGTGGGCATATCAGAGTTTATGGACCGAAGCCAATCTTTACCGGGCTTGATCCGCCGAACTCCACGAACACCACATGCTCGTCACGGACCACGAGGGCTGGCACCTCGGAAGGGTCACCATGCATGATAAAAACGCCGGTTGCTCCGCCAAGTGGTTGCACCACCAGCCCGTTGAAAAACACCTGCTCACCCGTCGCGAGCGAGACGCGTGCGACAGGCGGGGTCGAGCCTGTGTTGATCTTGGTGTAGGCCTGTCCGGCTGCCTCGATCAGTTTCACGCCGCGACCCTGCTGACATATTTGAGCCCACGCTCGTTGACTTTGAAGAGAGATTTGGGCGTGCCGAAGAAAGACACAACAGCGCCGGCGGGATCAACAAGTCCGCCTTGTGCGAGTTCGTGATAAGCCTCGTCAAGTTGGTCCACTGAGTCCTCGCGGAACATGCCTCCGAGTACGCGTGTGTTGTACTCAATACGGCTTGGATTGGTCGCCATATCGCGGAGCAAGTTCTCGGCGAGAGCGGAAAGCCGTTTGCCAGGCTTTGGAACTGACGAGCGCTTCTTGCCCATGTACTTGCTTCTTCCCTTCTGCCGAAAGTGCCGCGGGCTCGGAGTTTCGTTACAGCGTCACGGGCAGGATGGCCGTGTTACGAGGGATCACGCCACCGCCCCCGCCACCGCCTCGGTCTCGTCCTTGAGTTCGGCGATCAGGCAGTTGGTGGTGAGCATCAGGCCCGCCACGCTCGCGGCGTTGACCAGCGCGGTCTTGGCCACCAGCGCCGGATCGATGATGCCCATCTTGACCATGTCGCCGTAGGAGTCGGTCGCGGCGTTGTAGCCGAAGGAGCCCTTGCCCTCCTTGACCTTCTCAACCACGAGATCGCCATCGATCCCGCCGTTCTGGGCGATCTGCCAGAGGCAGGCCTCGACCGCCTTGGACACGATATCGAAGCCGAACTTCTCGTCGCCCTTGGCCCTGGACTGAGCCTTCTTGATGGCGTCCTGCGTGCGGAGCAGCGCAACACCGCCGCCGGGGACATACCCCTCCTTGGCCGCGGCCCGGGTCGCGTGGAGCGCATCGTCGACGCGGTCCTTCTTCTCCTTCATCTCGATCTCGGTCGCGCCGCCGACGCGAATGATCGCGACTCCGCCCGTGAGTTTGGCGAGCCGCTCCATGAGTTTCTCGCGATCGTAATCACTGGTGGACTTATCGTGCTGGGCCTTGATCTGCGAGGCCCGGGACTCGATGTCCTTCTTCTTGCCCGCGCCCTCGATGATCGTGGTGTTGTCCTTGTCGATCGCGATCTTCTTGGCGCGACCGAGTTCGGAGAGTTCGATCGACTCGAGCGACCGCCCCAGGTCCTCGGCGAAGAACGTCCCGCCGGTGAGCATCGCGATGTCGCCGAGCATGGCCTTGCGACGGTCGCCAAAGCCCGGGGCCTTGACGGCGCACACGCGGAGCGTGCCGCGCAGACGGTTGACGACGAGCGCGGCGAGAGCCTCGTTCTCGACTTCCTCGGCGATGATGAGAAGCGGCTGGCTTGAGACCGCGACCTTGTTGAGCAGCGGCAGCAGGTCGGTGAGGTTGCCGATCTTCTTCTCGTGGATGAGGATCAGGCAGTTCTCAAGGACGCACTCGGCGGTCTTGGGGTCGGTCATGAAGTACGGGGAGATGTAGCCCTTGTCGAACTGCATGCCCTCGACGTACTCGAGCGTGGTCTCGGCGGACTTGCCCTCCTCGACCTCGACGACACCCTCCGAGCCGACCTTGTCGATCGCCTCGGCGATCTGCTCGCCGATCTCCGTGTCGTGGTTGGCCGAGACGGTCGCGATCTTCTTGTAGTCCTCAAAGCCCTTGCACTTGACGGCCATCTCGTCGATGGCGGCGGCGGCGGCCGCGGCGGCGTTGTTGATGCCCCGCTGGACCTGCACCGAGTTCGCCCCGCTGGAGACGACCCGCAGACCCTCGTTAAAGATGGCCTCGGCGAGCACGGTCGCGGCGGTGGTGCCGTCGCCGGCCTTGTCGGCGGTTCGCTTGGCAACCTCGTTGACCATCTTCGCGCCCATGCTCTCGAACGGGCTGGGGAGCGTGATCTCGCGCGAGACCGAGACGCCGTCCTTGGTCACGACGGGCGCGCCATAGGACTTCTGGATGAGGACATTGCGGCCGGTGGGGCCCATTGTCACTTTGACAGCCCTCGCGAGACGCTCCACACCCTTCTTCATCTCAATCAGGGCCTGGTCGTCGAACATGATCTGCTTGGTGGCCATGGAATTCCTCTGTTCGGGGATCGTTTGAGAATGGGCATGGTGCAAAGCGTGTGCCCGGAAGGGTCGGGAAGGCCGACCGTCATAGTGGCAGTCGGGCGGATGGGAATCGCGAGGGCTTACCAGTTCATGTCCGACTCATACCCGGTCTGGATCAGGGCCTCGCCCGCGGCCTCCTTGAACCACCGCTTGAACTCGTCTGTGGCATAGTTCTTCCAGTCGCCGATTTTCCCCGCACGGTGGAACCACATCGGGTTCTCCTGCCAGAAACTCGCCTTGGTCAGAGTCTTGGCCGAGGGCTCCGCGGCGAGTGTCGGATCAAGGCCAAGGAACTCGTACATCCGGCGCTGCTCGGCGCGGGTCTCGGCAATGCATCGCTCATAGCGCAGGGGGCAGACGGTCATGCCGGGATACTGCCCGCTCTCGATGCGGGCGATAGTGGCCAGATCGGCGGCGACGTTCTTCGCCCAACCATTCGCGGCAGCGCGGACCCACAACTCGCAGGAGAACAGTTCCGCAGGGTTTTTCTTGAAGTGCTCGGGGTCGTTGTGGAAGGCGTCGATGAGCCTCGCCATGGGCGTGCGCCATGGCTCGCCGATGAGGAAGCGGATCTTGAGTTGGTGGAACGTCCACGAGGTCAGCACATCGCGCCCGTCGCGGATGATGTTGAAGTGCGCGGACGCGGGAACAATCGGATCAAGGTGCCCCGACGAGTGGTCACCGATCCACACCGCTTCAGGCTTGTACCGCGAGAGGGCGAGCGTGTAATCGCGCGCGAGGCGCACGAACAGTTCATCCAGCACCGCGGGCATTTCGTCGCGCGAACTCGTCAGCCACTCCGCTTTCTTGGCGTTTTTCACCCCGAGCGCGAGCACCTGGAGCGGACCCTCGCTCTGAGTATTGATGTCGGGGTGCAGATTCAGAAGGTGGCGCATCCACGTCGTGCCCGACCGCATATGGCCGCTGATGAAGAACATGCGGTAGGACCGACCGTCGGGCGTGCGCGTGGCGATCTCCATTCAGACTCGCTCCTTGAGCGTGGTGATGTGCGATGCGATGACGGTCGCGCTGTTGACCGCCGAAGGAACACACCGCGCCGGCGACATGTCATACTTCAGGTCGCGCAGGCTAGATCCGGCTCGATCCAGAAACCACCCGTGCGACTCGTCCGTGAGGTAGTTGCGCCAGTCGCCGACCTCGCCCTTGCGGAAGAACGCACGGGGCGCATCGCGCCCAAAGCCTGCCGCCGTGTTGTTCTCTCTGGACAACGGCGCGGCCTCACTGGGGTCGGCCCCCAGGAAGGAGTAAAGCCGTGCCCGCTCCCGCTCCGTGTCGGCGTGCAGCGTTTCGTAGTCGATGCGTAGCAACGAGTCCCCGCGCCCCTCACCCTCCAGCCGCGCCAATGTCGCAAGGTCGTGTGCGGTGTGGTCCGACCAGGCCGCGGCAAAGTGCTCGATCCAGGCGCGATCGCCGAGAAGCGCGGCCGCCGCAGCCCGGGCGGAGTCGGCGGAGTCGCCCAACCCGGCCAGAGAACGCTCGAAGATCGGGCGCACATCCGCGTGCATGATGTCGGGGCGCGACGTCTTGAGCAGGTGGAACGTCCACGACACCAGGACATCCCGCCCGTCGCGGAAGATCACGATGTAGCGACCCTCGGGCGGCGGGATGATGACCCGCAGCATCCGCGGCGTGTGGTCGCCCACATGGATCGCTCCTCGCTTGCCGCCGCCGAGCGGGCCGCCGACAGCGCCATCAGCCGAGTCGGGCCGCCGGGCCTGCGCCGCCAGGCAGCGCAGCACAAGATCGCGGAACGCCGCCTCGGCCTCGGCCCGGACGGGCTCGCGGCTGGCGACGTACCACGCCTGTGACTCGAAGGCGTCCATGCCGTTGCGGAGCAGGTGGAAGTGGAACTCGCCATCGCAGTAGATGCGTGGGTGCAGGTTCAACAGCGCACTGACCCAGTGCGTGCCCGAGCGTGGGTGGCCACAGACAAAGAACGGCCGCACGCCCGTCGCACGGGAGTGTGGCTCCTCCCCCAGCAACTTCTTGATGGTCCGGCGGATCGGGCTCACCAGTCGTTGTCCTTGGCATAGCCCAGTTCGATGAGCGTTCGCCCGCCCACTTCCTGGAACCATCTTCGCGCGGCGGGCGTGAAGTAATTCTCCCACTCGCCGACGGCCCCCTTGCGGAGCACGCCGTGCGGGTTCTCTTTCGACAGGCCGGGCTTGGAGCCGTTGTCGGCCGAGAGCGGCGCAGCCTCGCCAGGGTTCAGGTCCAGGAAGCGGTACATCGCGCTGCGCTGGGCCTCGGGGTCCGTGTGGACCCGCTCGTACCGTACGACCCGGACGCGGGCCTGCACCTCGCCGGCGTCGATGGCCTTGAGCATCGCCAGATCGAACCGCATGTGGTTGCGCCAGCGGCGAACGAGGTGCCTCACCCAGCGCTCGCTGGCCAGCAGGCGCTCGGGCTGCTTCTTGAAGAGGTCCGGGTCGGCAAGAAACTCATCACGAGTCGAGCCGAGTTCGCTTTGGAAGCGGAATGTGCGGTAGTTGTACCCGGCGTTGCGGATTTCCTGGTGCGCCAACGACACCAGCACATCGCGCGGATCGCGGATGATGAGGAAGTGCGGCGCCCCGGCCAGGAAAACCCGGAGCAGCCGTGGGGTGCGATCACCCAGCCAGATCGCGCCGGGCTTGCGGACGCTCGAAGCGGCCACGATCCGGCGCACGCTCTCGGCGAAGCAGCTCTCGGCCTCGGCCCGCATCGGCTCGCGGCTGGCCGCGTGCCACTTGTTGCCGGTCAGATCGTCAAAGGCGTTGCGGAGTGATTCGAAGCGGTACTCGCCGCGGATCATGGCCCTGGGATGGCAGTTGAGCACCGCGTCCATCCAATGCGTGCCCGAGCGCGGGTGCCCGACCAGAAAGAAGACCTTGTGCGTTCGATCCCCGACCTTGACCGTGAACTCCCTTTCAGTCATGCAGGAGTCGAAGTCGGGCGAGCCGTACTCGGCCCGATCAACTCCGACCGTGTGGTCGAGGATGCGTTCTTTCGGCTCCGGGTCATTGTCGCCGGGCATCCGCCGATGCACGGGCAGCATGCCGGGCGCGACAACTCGCACCACCTTCTTGACGATCTGTCGCAACTCACCGGGCATCGCTCGCGATTTCTCCTAGCATGCCCGCGAGAGCGCGGGGAATGGTGCCGAGCCTACCAGTTCAGATCTTTTTCGTAGCCGGCATCGACGAGCGCCTGCCCCGCCTCTTCCTTGAAGATGCGAGAGATCCGCTCGTTGAAGTAGTTCCGCCAGTCGCCCGTCTCGCCCTTGCGCGTTGCTGACTTCAGGTTCTCGCTCTTGAAGCCGGGCAGAGTCTTGGTCTCGGTTGACAGCGGCTGCGCGAGCGCAGGGTCAAGCCCCAAGAAACGGTACATCTCGGCAGCGCCCTCGTGCGGAGAGGCGTGCAGTTGCTCGTACCCCACCCGGTGGACGGGAGTGCCCGCCCCGGTCAGGGCGGCGAACTGGGCGGTGTCATTGCGGATGTACCCCGCCCATTCGCGCGCGGTGCGCCGCACCCATCGGTCATCGCCGAGGAGCCCGGTCTCAGGGTCGCGGAACCGGTCCGGGTGAAGCGCGAACTCGGGCGCGAACTTCTCGATCTGGTCCTTGAAGCGAGCGTTGAACACGCGCGGATTCTTCACGCGCAGCCAGTGGAACGACCACGACACCAGGACATCGCGTCCATCCCGCAGGAGCCAGAGCATCGGCGCGCCGGGCAGGACCTCGCGCAGGTGCCGGGGCGTGCGGTCGCCGAGCCACAAGGCCTCAGGCCGGTCGCGCGTGGTTGCATACATCGTCCTGCGCACGAGGTTCTGCATCGCACGCGATGCCACTCGCCTGGCCTTGGGCCCGTGCCCCACATGCCAGTGCGGGTTGGTGAACCGGTCCAGGGCGCGCAGCATCACCTCGAAGTGATACTCACCCTTCATGTTCACTTGCGGATGAAGGTTGAGAATGTTCTGTACCCAGTGCGTGCCGCTCTTCCAGCAGCCGCAGAGGTAGAAGAACCGGTGCTCGAGGCCGGTCTTCGGGCTGCGCACCGTCCAGGCGTTGGGCAATGGCGAATCGCAGAAGGCGAGCGGGTCGGTGGGTGCCGGGGGAAGTGCATCAGGCACATCCGGAGCAATGGCCCTGACCGCCGGGCGCAGCACCGCCTTCAGCGGCGAGGGCATCGCCGCCTTGATCTGGCGGACAAGAAGTCCGCCGGACGGGCTGGACTTGGACAGCGGCATCACAACTCCTGTGCGGACCCTCCGCCTCCCCGGTTCAGCAGGAAGCGTAGGGGCGCAAGCGGTCGTGGAACGCGAGAGGAACGCTGGACTCGCGACCGGACTCTGCGGGCTCAGCCCTCGACGACGCCGAGCAACTCGGACTCGCGGAGGATGAGCATCTTGTCGCCCTTGAGTTCGACCTCGGTCCCGGCGTACTTGCCGTAGAACACGGTGTCACCCTTGCGGACGGACATCTCGGCGCGCTTGCCGTTCTCCAGACGCTTGCCCGGGCCGGTGGCGACCACCTGGCCGCGGACGGGCTTCTCCTTGGCTGCCTCCGGCAGATAGATGCCCGAGGCGGTCTTGGAATCGGCTTCGGTGGGCTTGACAAGGACGCGGTCTTCGAGGGGCTTGATGGCCATGCGGAGAACTCCGGTGATGCGTTTCGAGATTTGCGGACGCCGACCCCGATGCCGAAGCGGCGTCAGGATTGTGGCGTCGGTGCCGAGAAGCGATTCAGAGATTTCAGACTTTCGGTCGCCGTCCGACCGGTGCCTTGCCGCCGCCCGCAGGCTGATATCCCTGCGTCGGCTTGCCGCCGAAGGACTTGTTCTGGTTGCGATGGTCGGCGGGGCCGGACTGGCCCTTCTTGGCGGGCTTTGGCGGGATGTTTCCGCCCGATACGCCCGCGCCGCTCCGACCCATCAGATCGCTTGCCTTTGCCATGTGGCAGACTCCTTCACTTGAGGCCCAAAGTTTGTTACAACAATCGATGGAACTCGTCCACCGTCAGCCCGGCATCGCGGATCAGTCCCCGCAGCAGGCCCCTACCAAGTTCCTTGTGATTTGGAACGGAGAGGTGCCGATGCGGCGGGTTTTCTCGTCGAAGAATGACATGACTTCCGGTCTGATGATTCACTGCATAGCCGACACGCTGAAACGCTCTCACTGCCTGCGCACCCGAGATCACCGGCAGTTTGCCCACCTATCCGGCCTTCCGTTTCAGTGGCACGTCGATGACTTCTTCGGTGATCGGCATCGGTATCGGATCGCCGCTCTTTTCAAGACTTTCGAGGTACCCTTGCACCGCATCGGCAATGTTGTGCATGGCCTCTTCACGAGTGCCGCCCTCGCTCCAGCAGCCCGGGAGTGACGGCGCAGAGGCGACGAACCTTCCATCCTCATCCTGTTCGATCACGATGCGGAACTTCATTGGCTTCCTTGAACGGGGCTTGATCGAATGTTCGTAGCGGGCGAGGGCTAGAACCCCATCCCGCCGCCCATGCCACCCATGCCGCCCATTCCTCCCATGCCCGGCATGCCGCCGCCACCACCGCCGTGCCCATGCCCGTGGTCGTGATCGTCCTTGCCCTTGGGCTTCTCGGTGATCACGCAGTCCGCGGCGAGCAGCATCGTCGCCACGCTCGACGCGTTCTGGATCGCGCACCGATCGACCTTCGCGGGTGTCAACACGCCTTCCTTGAGCATGTCGCCGTACTCGAGCGTCAGAGCGTTGAAGCCGAACGCGCCCTTGCCCTCGCTGACCTTGGCGACGATCACTGTGCCCTTCTCGCCCGCGTTGTCGGCGATGGTCTGGAGCGGGAGCGCGAGCGCCTTCATCACCACATCAAGCCCCGCGGCGAAGTCGTAGCGGGCCTGGCCGACATCGTCGGCGGTCTTGTCCTCGCCCTTGTCGCCGGGCTTGCCGTAGACGGCGCGATACTCCTTCAGGGCCGCGATCGCATCGCGGGCCCGGATGAAGGACACGCCGCCGCCGGGGACGACGCCCTCGGCGACCGCCGCGCGGGTCGCGTGCAGGGCGTCCTCGAAACGGGCCTTCTTTTCTTTCAGTTCGGCCTCGGACGCCGCGCCGACATTGATCTGCGCCACGCCGCCGGAGAGTTTGGCGAGCCGCTCCTGGAGTTTCTCGCGGTCGTAATCGCTGGTGGTGGACTCGATCTCCCGCTTGATCTGCTCGATGCGGGCCTTGATGTCCTTGACCGAGCCGGCACCCTCAATGATCGTGGTGTTGTCGGCATCGACTTCGAGTTTCTTCGCGAGGCCGAGTTGGGCGAGTTCGACCTTGTCGAGTTCGATGCCCAGGTCCTTCATGATCGGCTCAGCGCCGACGAGAACCGCGATGTCCTCGAGCATCGCCTTGCGCCGGTCGCCATAGCCGGGGGCCTTGACGGCGCACACCTGCAACGTGCCGCGGAGTTTGTTGATGACGAGCGTTGAGAGGGCCTCGCCCGAGATGTCCTCGGCGATGATGAGCAGGGGCTTCTTGGCCTGCATGACCTTTTCGAGGAGCGGCACGAGTTTGGAGACGCTCTCGATCTTGTCCTCGTGGATCAGCACAAGGGCCTTCTCAAACTCAACCGACATTTCCTCGGTGTTGGTCACGAAGTTTGGCGAGATGTAGCCGCGATCAAACTGCATTCCCTCGACCACATCGACCGTGGTGTCCTGGGTCTTGCCCTCTTCGATCGTGATAACGCCGTCAGCGCCGACCTTGGCGAACGCGTCGGCGATGATGCGTCCGACCGAAGGGTCGTTGTTGGCCGAGATGGTCGCGATGTTCTGGATGTCGCCGCTCCGGGGCGAGCGATCCACCGGCTTGCTGAGACTCTTGATCTCGCCGACGGTGATCTCAACACCCTTCTTCATGCCGCGGATCAGTGCGTTGGGGTCGACCCCGGCGGCAATGTACTTCAGTCCCTCGCGGAAGAGCGCCTCGGCGAGCACCGTCGCCGTGGTTGTGCCGTCGCCAGCCTCATCGCTGGTCTTGCTCGCGGCTTCCTTCACGAGACGAGCGCCCATGTTCTGGGCCTTGTCGCGGAGTTCGATCTCCTCGGCGACGGACACGCCGTCCTTGGTGACGGTGGGGCCGCCCCAGGACTTGTCGAGGATCGCGTTCCGGCCGCGCGGCCCGAGTGTCGACTTCACAGCGCGTGCGAGTTTCTCGACACCCGCGAGCAGAGCCTGGCGTGCCTCGATGTCGAAAGTCAGTTCCTTGACGGCCATTGGCGGATTCTCCGAAGCGTGGGGGGACTTTGGACGAACATGGATGTTCAGCCACCTGTTCAGGCGGAAGGAGCCGAAACGCCGCGTCGATAATGGGAACGCGGAGACCCGGTGTGCCGAATCCTTGGGCAACTGGAGTGCCACAGGCTTTGGGTGGTACAAAAGACTTTGATGCTTGGAATGGCCCTGCAGGCGCAAGATGCGTGTCTCTCCAAGGCTGTCAGCGGCACTTGGCTGCGCCATCGCACTGCCTGATTGGCAGGCTTGGACATGCTAACATCCGGCAGATGACCTCCCACGTTCCCACCGCCCTGCTTGCTCCGCCGCTCTCTCTGGCGGAGACCGACATCGGCTCGTACATCCCCGTACTCATTCTGATCACGATGGCCGTCGTGTTCGGGATCATGAACGTGGTGATGTCGCAGATGATCGGGCCGCGGCGTGACGGGGCGATCAAGAGTCTGACGTACGAGTCGGGCATGAACCCCGTGGGCACCGCCCGGAAGCGTTTCAACGTGCGGTTCTACCTGATCGCAATGGTCTTCCTGGTGTTCGACATCGAGATCATTTTTCTCTATCCGTGGGCGACGACCTTCGTCAACATCGACCACCAAAGCCCCGATGGAACGATCTGGCTTGGCCGGATCCTGTTCTTCATGGCGACGACCGTGGTGGCATACATCTATGGGCTGCGCAAGGGAGTTTTCCGGTTCGACTGACCGGACGATAACCGTGGCGCGTCCTCGATAACCTGCACGCGAGAAGCGACCAGCCTCACCCAAGGCGCAACCCGCACAAGTGGCCAACCGCGCATGTCGATATGCGGACAACACATCGCCACTGGCCGGGGGTCCAAGGTAACACCTCGCGGCTATGGGCGAACCTCGCCCGATTGGAAGCGAATGGTCGGGCCGGAAAACCACGTCGCGCGTGCCAGGCAGAGCGTCGTCAATGTGATCGCCTCGGGCAAGGTGCGTGTGGCTTTCCAGCCGATCGTCGACCTGAACGACGGCATGATCGTTGCCTACGAGGCACTCACCCGCCTTGCACCAGAGTCCGGCTTTACCGATCCAGGGGCGTTGTTCCACTGCGCTGCTGCGCATGGATTGCTCTGGGACCTGGAAGCGGTAACGAGAAATGCGGCGATCGAAACGGCCGCGGGATGGCCGTCGGACATCCGTCTTTTCCTCAACACGACTCCCGTGGTGTTCGCGGATGTACGGTTCCTCGATGCACTCACGCACTCGGTGGAGTCGACAAACGGACTCTCCCCGCACCGCATCGTGCTTGAAATTACCGAACTCTCGGACGACCAGGACGTACCGGGGCTGTCGGCCCAGGTTCCGCGTGCGATGGGCCGGGGCTTTGAGGTTGCGATCGACGATGCCCGAGCGGGGACCAGCGGCCTGAACCGCATGATGGCCCTACGGCCCAAGTGGATCAAACTCGACCGCGAGTTCGTCCGCGGCATCGACAGCGATCAGTATCGCCAGAACCTCGTGCGCTTCTTCGTGCATTTCTCTCGCCTCAGCGGCGTGAGCGTGATCGCGGAGGGCATCGAGTCCAAGGTAGAGTTGTCCACAGTGACCTCGCTCGGCGTGCGGTATGCGCAGGGCTACTACCTCGGACGGCCAGGCGAGCGCTCGCAGACGTTTGACCCGCGCTTCATCTCGGAAGTTCGCGGCCGCTGGGCCGAAGTGGACGCCGTGGCGATCCCCAATCCGGCTTCGGCATCGCTGACAAAGGTCTGTCGTCCGGTGCTGACGGCGACGACCGACATGACGATTGGCCAGGCCGCTGCGCTGCTTGATGGGGACGAGAGCATGGCCGGCGTTGTGGCGCTCGACGGGCGGCGCGTGCTGGGTTGGGCGGGGCGGCGGCAAGTGCTTGATGAATCGGCGACCGCGAGCGTGAGCGCCCCGCTCAGCGCGATCCTGCGCCAGGATACTTATCAGTTGCCCACGGGCGCGACCATCGATGAGGCGCTCGAAGTTGCGTGTACGCTCGATGAGGACACGATCGCGGACCCGCTGGTGATCACGAGCGGGGCATCGGTTGTCGGCATCGTCCGGGTGCGGGACCTTCTGCGGGCAGCGTCTCACGAGGGTAGACTCGGGCAATCGTGGCGGGCCCCGGTCACCGGGCTGCCCGCGCGCATCCGCGCTGACCAGCACCTGAGCGCGATGATCCGGCGCGGGCTTGACCCCGCGGCCCGGCGCGAGCCCGACTTCCACGCCGACGCGGCGTTCGTGGACATCAGGTGCTTCGCGGATTACAACGCGGCGTTTGGTTACGAACTCGGCGACCGACTGATCCGGGCACTGTCGGACCTTGTTCGCGAAACGGTGGTTGCGCCGGCGGGAGATGCGTTCCTGGCGCACCTCGGCGAGGACAGGCTCTTGCTCACCGCGTCCGAGGGTGTTCTGGAGGCGCGGCTTGGGCTGCTTATCGAGGCATTTGACCACCACGCATCGCTCCTGCCAGCGCGTGGGTTCGCCGAGCCCACCGGCGGGTTTGCGCCCGGCATCCCGTGCCCGAGGATGGCCCTGCGAATCCTCCTGCTGCCCGACGTCTTTTCCAGGGTGGAGCACCCTCGCGATATCTACCGGCTGGAGCAGCAACTGCGCAGCCTCGCCGCGTCGCGCACCGGGCCGGGTGGGCCGAGCGGCGAGGGGTCCACCATCGTCCGCGACTGGCGGCGCGAGGACATCGGTCGTCGTAAGTCGGCCTGAGTCAGGGGCCCGGCAGGTGCAACAGCCACTCGGCTGGCAGTTGATCCGCCGGACGCTTCGGCGCGGATCGGACAGACCCGTCGAACCAACCGACATTGAATGCCTTGGCGCCGCGCCCCGGATGCACGACACCGATGCGGAGGCTAACGTGCGCCGCCTGCCGGAAGTCGATCACGCTGGCTGTGCGCGTGGGCGGCGGCACGTTCGGGTCCGCGGGCGGGGCATCCACTGCTGAGTCGATGAGCATGGGCGTGAGCGTCGGAAACAAGAGCCGATCGAGCGCGACGTGCCCGCGACGATTCTCGACAGGGTCATCGAAACTGCGGAGGTCGCCCGGTGAGCCTGCCTGTCCGGTTGCGTTCATGGCATAGGTCCGTGTCATCACCTCGGGGTAGACGCGATCGACGCTGGGGCACACGAGAACGGAAGCGTTGGAATACAACTCGCCCGTGGTGACCCCCTGCCGGCCGGCATCGATCTGCACCTGCAACGCCCAGTTGGGGAGTTCGGCGTAGGGCTGGCCGAGAGCCGGGCCGATTCCCCGATTGTCATCGGCGTAGGTCCGGCAGATGAGGAATATCTGCCGCTGGTTCGCCAGGCAGACGCTTGTGCGAGCGGCCTCGCGAGCGCCCGAGAGTGCGGGAAGCAGTAGACCAATCAGCGCCGCTAAGACCGCGATGACGATGAGCAGTTCGATGAGGGTGAAAGCCCGATGGCAACCAGCCTGCAAAGGACATCCGGATTGGCTGGCCATAAACTTCATCGGCGTGCTGATTGGTCAGGGAACGAAGGATGGGCTTGGCAATAGTATTCGTCTCACGCACCTGCCCTTGGGATACTTGATCGATGAAAACCAGATCATTCGGATGGCTGCTGTTTGTCCTGTGGATCGAGGCCTGGGGAGGGACGCTCGCTTGCGCGCAGATCGGTGAACCCGGCGGCAGGGAATACTGGGTCGGCGCTGTGCAAACTGGCGCACCCGCGAATCCGACGCTGCCGTTTATGGTCACTCTGTGGCGCGAGAGCGGCGTGACCAAGGGAGCGCTGGACATCCCACCCTCGGTCGGGATCGGTGGCGCGTGGGCGGTCGAGTTGCTCAACGCGGACATTACCCCTGCCCGCATCGATCTCGTGCAGGCGTCAGCGAACCCCCAATCCGCGCCCAATCAGTTCTCGCTGGTCCGGGAGCCCGTGGGAGGCGACACAGCAACGGGCAAACTGCTCATCGGCGGATCGGCCGAACTTGCGGCCCGGATGTGGAAAGTTTCCGCAGCGGAAGCGGCCGACTTCATGCCCCGGCGACCACAGCACCCTCTTCCCACCCGACCATATGAGGAGCGTCGGGTGAAGGTTCCCAGCACGCGCGCTGGCGAGACCGTCGAGGTCGAGGGAGTTTTGACGCTGCCCGGAACGGCGGGACCGCATCCCGCGGTCGTGCTTGTCGCCGCCCTGGACGTACACGATGTCGATCACTCCTCGATGGGTCACAAGCCATTCCTCGTGCTGGCGGATCGTCTTGCGCGAGCAGGATTCGCCACGCTCCGAACCCAAAACCGCACGCCCAGCCGGCCGGGTCTGGCTCCGGCAACGCAACTGACGATCGAGCAACTCGGGTCGGAGGCCGCGGAGCGGGCTGCATGGCTCGCAACACAGCAAGGCATCGACCCTGCACGCATCGGGCTTGTGGGCCTGAACGAGGGCGGGACCGCCGCCGCGGTGGCAGCGGTCGCGGCGAAAAGCCCAGTAAAGTGTCTGGTGATGCTTGCGCCGAAGGCGATGACGGGGCTGGACCAACTGCGAGCGGAGGTTTCCGAGGGAATGATGCGTGAGGGAGAGAAGCCTGAGTTTGTGGCCGAGCGCGCCGCGAGTATGATGAAGCCTTACGAACTGCTGGTGGCGGGAGTTCCGGGCCCGGAAGTCATCAGCGCTATCGAATCCGAGATGACGATGCAGCGAGCGGCGCGCCGGCAGCAACTGGGCGAGGCGAGTGCGGACGTGGTGAAGGGGCTTGCCGAGCAGCAGTATCTCATTATCAACACGGACGAGTTCCGCCGGAATCTTGCGTTTGATCCCGCGCCGATTTTCGCCCGTCTCTCGCAGCCAACGCTGGCGATCCTGGGCGGCAAGGATGTGCGATTCCCGGCATCGGCAAATGCTCCGGCGCTGAAGACCGCGTTGAGCGGGCAGGTTGGGATCGAGATTACGGTGCGGATCGGCGACAACTTGAATCATCGGCTCCAGCCCGCGCTCAGCGGGAGCATGGATGAGGTTCAGGAGATCGAACTGACCATTGATGAATCCGTTCTTTCGGACATCATCGCGTTCCTTTCTCGGCACCTCGGTGTGCCAAACAGTCCGGAGGAGAGCAGCAAGTGAGACAGCCGGCCGCTCAGACTATCGCGTCGTTGTTGTTGCTCATCATGCCCGCTCTCGCGCAGGCCTCGGCGGTATTCCCCAGCGAGTCGGTCGCTTCCGAACACGTCATCCCCCCCGGGGCCGCCAGCACTCCCCCCACGAACGCTCGCACGATCGACGACTCCGCGGGACGGCCAGGTGACGAAGCCGCCAACTTCACGGTGCGCGACGGTTACGCCGTGTCGGTCGCGGTCGAGACCGTGCCCGGCGCTCGCTTTCTGGCGTTCGACGACAGCGGCACACTCTTCGTGTCGCGTCCGGGCCGAGGCGATGTGCTGGCGTTCCGCGATGAGGACGGTGACGGAAAGTACGAGCGTCGCGAGGTATTCATCAGCGGTCGGCCGAAGGTCCACGGTCTTTGTTTCTCCGGCGGCTTCCTGTGGTTTGCGACGTCAGGCGCGATCGGAAAGGCACGCGACACCGATCAAAACCTGCGGGCAGATGAGATCACCGACATCATCCCCGACGGTCAACTCCCGCAGGGGGGCGGCCATTGGTACCGTTCGCTGCTCGTGACAAACGACACGATCTATACCTCCATCGGGGACAGCGGAAACATCTCTGACCAGGAGGAGACCGAGCGCCAGAAGATCTGGGCATTCGGACTCGACGGCACAGGCAAGCGCCTCTTCGCATCGGGCATCCGCAACAACGAGGAGTTGCTGATGCGCCCGGGAACGCAGGAACTCTGGGGGGTCGATCACGGCGGGGACTGGTTCGGCGCGCCCCTCGGCGAGTTCCAGGGCAACCAGGCGATCACGGACCTGAACCCCCCTGATGAGTTCAATAGATACATCGAGAACGGCTTTTACGGGCACCCGTTTTTGACGGGGAACCGCGTGCCGCGGTTCGAGCACCGCGAGCGATCCGACCTGCTGGAACTCGCGGCCAAGACGATCGCGCCGGAATGGAACATCCCCGCGCACTGGGCGGCGAACGCGTTCTGCTTCATCGAGACCTCGCCCAGGCCCGGACCCGGCGCGATGCCCGCGGACCACACGGGTGATGCGTTCGTGGCCTGCCGCGGCTCGTGGAACAGCACCAAACCGGTCGGATACTGCATTGCGCGAGTGCTGTTTGACCAGGGCCGACCCTACGGGCAACTCACCATCGTGAGCACGCTGCAGGAGAGCGAGAAACCCGGCGGGCCTTCGGTCGTGCTTGCCCGCCCGGTGGATTGCGTGCAGGCGCCCGACGGGACTGTGCTGTTCTCCAGCGACCAGCCCGGACGCATCTACCGCGTATCGCGCATTCCCGCGAACGAGAACAAGTGAGCGCCTTAGGTGGGCTGGTGGGCAAGCCGCCGGGCTGAACCCAGACAGCCGGTTGCAAAAGCGGAAAAACTCATTTGGCACTGGATTTGCCCCCCCGCCCCACCAGGTACGCTTGTGTGACGAAAGGGGCACAAAGTGTTTCCAGCACTCGTCATCTTCGCACTCACGCTCGCCGCGCCTGCCGGTGCGGCAGCCTTGCCGGACACCGCTCAGGAGAGCGGTGCCACCCAAGTCGAAACCAGCAAGGGCGAGCCGACCGAGGCCGAGGTCCGCGCGTGGCTGGAGGCGGAGATCGAGCGGGCGAGCAACCTCGACCTGCCCGCACCGTTCGCGGTGAAGTGGACGTACGAGGATTACAACGTCCTGAGCGGGAATGAACTCGCGGCCCTGCGGGCGGAGGTGGCGGGCAAGCCGTTCCACCCGCGCCGGCCGGAGCTGGAGGCCGCGGAGCGCCAGGTGCGCGAGGGCAAGACGCTGATGCACTTGCTCTGGCTGCGGGACAATGGCGGGCGATGGCGGTTTGGAATTGAACACCCCGGAATGATCGTCACAGATACGGGGTACGGGCCAAATGAGTCTTGGCGCTTGTCGAACGGCACGCTGAAACTCTTTGACCACAGAGTCGTGGAAGCAGGGACGGACCCGACACAAAGCCCACGCTCCAGGGAGTACGTCTTTCGTCCCGACCTCCAGGCCGTTTTCTTCGGATCGCTGTCATCGACGCGGGCCTTGGGAATCGGAATCAAGGAACTGTCCGTTGCCGGCGAGCAGTGGCACGCGACCTTCGAGCCTGCAACCCCGAGCGCGACATCCGTGATCGCGGAGTTCACATGCCGATGGAGCGAAGCGGACGGCCGCGGATTTGTCGAGCGGGTGCGGTACGCGCGCCATCCGCAGCCGGAGTTCCAGGGCCACACGGAGACCTTTGAAGGGTGGAAAAAACTCGGCGAGACGGGTCCGTGGGCGGCGACGACGATCAATCGCTTGGACGGCAAGGGGCGTACATGGCGGCGGATCACTCGGGTGGAGTTCGTTGAACTGTCCGCGGCCGAACTCAAGCAGGCGCTCGATGTGCCGGTGCAGGGCGCAACCGACCCGTTTCGCGGAACTATTGCCATCAAGGAAGAGGCTGACTACACCACGGGAGTTGTCACGGATATGGCTGCTGCGACGGCTGGTGGAGAGTCAACGAGGGCAATTCCCGGCTTTGCTGCAAACCAAGGCCTCGACTGGCGGAACGTGGTGGGCTGGGCCGTCCTGGGCGCGATCGGGGTATTCATCGCCGTGCTTGTTGCGCGGCGGTTTGGGTATTTATCAACATCGAATGGAGCAAGGACATGAACTGGAATCGAAGTGTACTGGGCGCACTCGCCACGAGCGCGGCCATCCCGGCAACAGTCGCGGTCGCGACGTTGTACAACTGCTACGTCTTGGTGCCGGGGCGTTGTTGCGACGACTTCACCATCCCCTGCTCGCACAGCGATGGTGGCACTCCTCCTGTGATCACGAACTGGCCGTGCTGGCAATACTCCGACAACTCAGGTCACAACATCCTTTTCGCTTTTCAGGTCAACACCGGCAGGTTTCGTGATGAAAATGCCGCGACATACGTCGGCAAATGCAAGATCACACCGAGAGCGTGCGGTACCATGCCGGGATCATGTAAACCCGGCACTGCATACGAACTTGACTGTTGGAACTCCGTACTCTACGGCACATGCCCCCCCCCGTGAGAACTGCCGCCCATATCGGCGACCGGAAGAACATGCCAAGCGTCATGTCGCGCATCGGCGTAACGCTTGTCGGGGCCGTGATGGCGGTTATGTTTCTCGCGGGTGCCGGAAAGTTGCTCGATCTCTCGGCGTTTCGGCGCTCGCTGCTGACGTGGGAGTATCTGCCCGACTGGATGCTTGATGTTTCGTGGCTTGGACTGCCGTTGGCGGAGGCTCTGCTGCCGGTGCTGTGGTTTGCCGGGATTCGGCGGCGAATGTGTGAGCGGGCCATGCTCGCCCTGCTTGCCTCAATGCTCGCGGTGGTGACGTTGCACTGGCTGAAGGGTGCGAACCCCACCTGCAACTGCCTGGGAGCGCTGACGCGGCACCTGACGTTCATCTCCGAAGTCCGGTTCATGGTGACCAAGGCGGGGGTGCTTCTGGGTGTGCTTTTGCTGGCGCATGTGCTCTTGATCGTCGGCATGGCCAAGAGGGGTGCCACCAGTCAAGCCACCGCTCTGGAGAGCGGTGCCACCAAGAGCAGTGCTACCGAGAGTGGCACCACCCGGAACAAGCCCGGTTTTACGTTGATCGAGATGCTCGTGGTGATCGCGGTCATCGGTACTCTTGTTGGGCTGACCATCGTCGGACTTTCAGGGGCCAGAGGGCACGCCCGTCGCGCCAAGACACTCGCGCTGCTCCAGCAGCACGGCGGCATCCTCGCGGTCTATGCGACAGACTGGCAGGATTATTTCCCGGCCTTTGTGGATGCGGCGAATCCGCCGTACATATTCGACGCGGTTGGCGAAACGATCGAGATGCCCGTCTATTTTGCTGCGAACGGTGCTTGGTTCTGGGCGTTGAAGGACAGGTACTACGACGGCCAGTCCCTCGAGGTATTCCGCGACGCGGAGGACATCGGAAACCTGCCGGGAGGGCGCGGCACTTTCGACATGTCCTGCACGCTTTTCGCAGCGCCCGAGTTCTGGGCGCCCGAAACACGCGTGGTCGGCATCTCACAGGTGCGAGGCGTGCACCACGCCGATGTGATGTTTCCGTCCCAGAAGACGACTTTGGTATCGCAGTTTCAACTGCTCAACGCAACTGCACCGGGAGACCTGCTTGCGAATCCCGCTTCGTTGACGGTGGGCATCCCAACGCTCGCTGCGGACGGTCATGCAGAGGGAGTGTCCGCGCGACAGTTCATCCCCGGCGTTCAGATGGCGGACGCGGTATACGACACACCCGGGATCACGATGCACTGGCAGGATGTGTTCGTTGGTCTGCACACCTACAAGGGTGTCCGGGGCAGGGACTGGAAGTAGGCGGAACCTACACCTCCACCGACTGCCCGAACACGGGCAACTCGCAGATCAGCCCGAGTTGGTTGTTGAGGATGCCCGCGAGCGCGGCGCGCGGGCCGTCCTCGCCGTGCGTCAGGTACACATGCGGGCCGGAGCGTGCTACGGGCGCAGTCCACTTCACAAGGTCGCTCTGCCCCGCGTGGGCACTGAAGCCGCCTAGCGTGTGGACTGCGGCCTTGACCGCGATGCTCTCGCCAAAGATCTTCACATGCTTTGCCCCGTCCACCAACTCGCGCCCCAGCGTGCCGAGGGCCTGGTAGCCGACGAACACGACGTGATTTGTGGGTGTCCACAGCCCGTGACGCAGATGGTGCAGTATGCGTCCGCCCGTACACATGCCCGATCCGGCGATGATGATGGTCCCGTCGCGGAGTCCGTTGAGCCGCTGCGATTGCTGCGGAGTGTTCGAGAATCGAAGCCCCGGAAAATCCAGCGGCTCCTCACCGGCCCGCCGCAGGGCCTTGGTCTCCTCGTCGTAAAGCCCCGGGTAGCGCTCGTACAACTCGCTCGCCGCGATGGCCATGGGGCTGTCGACATAGATGCTCAGGTCCTTGGTCCGACCGGCACGCGCGGCCTGCCCCAGGTGGTACACAATGTCCTGCGTCCGCCCGATCGAGAACGCCGGGACCAGCACCTTCCCGTCGCTCGCTCGCGCCGCATCAAGAATGAGCATGAGTTCATCGAGCGTCTGGCTGAGCGGGCGGTGGTCGCGGTCGCCGTAGGTCGATTCGAGCACGAGGACATCCGCTTGGGCAAACGGCACCGGGTCGCGCAGGATGGGCGAGCCCGGCACGCCGATGTCGCCTGAAAAAACAACCGTCCGCACCTTGGAATCCGGCTGGTCGCGGACCAACATCTCGATCGATGCCGAGCCGAGGATGTGCCCGGCATCCACGAAGCGCACCGCGATCCCGGGAGCAATCTCTCGCGGCGTGTCATACTCAACTGGCGAGAAGAGGCGCAGCACGTCCGCGGCCTCCTTCACCGTATAGAGCGGGCGCACCGGCTGCCGCCCCTCGCGGAGCCGGTGGCGCGACTGCTTTTCCGCATCGGCCTCCTGCAGCGCGGCGGAATCACGCAGGATGATCCCCGTCAACTCGATGGTCGCAGGCGTCGCGAAGATCGGCCCCGAGTATCCGGCGCGGATGAGCAGGGGCAGGCGGCCGCAATGGTCCAGGTGTGCGTGGGTCAGAACCACAGCGCTGAGCTCGCCCGCGTCGATCGGGGGCAGTTCCTCGTTCCTCGCTCGCGAGGAACGGTCGCCCTGGAAGAGGCCGAAATCGACAAGCACACGCGAGCGGGCCGACTCGAGCAGGTAGCACGACCCCGTCACCTCACCGGCAGCCCCAAAGAACGTCAGTCGAGCCATACTGGCGACCCCCTTGTAGATGAATGGCCAAGCGTTGGCCGCGGGCAGTGTAAGCGGCAGTTTGGGCGGCGGGGCGCGGCGCGAGTCGAACACTTGCGCTGCTGCGCGCGTAACCTGTCAGTGAGGCCTGTGTGCGCCGCGGAGTGAAGGATGACTCATGTCGGTCAAGGGAAGCGGACGGCCACACACGGCACTCCTGCTGCGCGAGTGCCGACTGGCATGGCTGGCCTTCCCGCGGTGACGAAACTGCGCCTCGCCGCCAAGGCCGCGCGGTCGAGCCTGCGCCGGTATCCGCGCCACCTGTGGGAGTCCTTCGGACCTCAGTCGGCCGAGTCATCGGGCGCGGATGAGGGACCACTGGCGCAGTTCGGCACGGGCCGCGTCTCAGCGGTTTGGATCGGGCACGCAACGGTCCTTCTGAGCATCGAGGGGACGGACGGTCGCCACACGACCATTTTGACAGACCCGGTGTTCTCTGACCGGATCGGCCTGTCGGTCGGTCAGACCACCTTCGGGCTTCGACGGCTGGCACAGCCCGCGGTCGATCTGGCGAAGTTGCCACCCATCGACCTGGTGCTGCTCTCGCACGCGCACTTTGACCACCTGGACCGACCGACGCTCCGTCGTCTGGCGGCGGGGCCGGGGAGGAACGCCGCGGTCATCACCGCGTCCCGCACGCAGCGCCTTGTTCCCTCGGGCTTCGCGTCCGTCCACGAACTGCCGTGGGACCGTTCGCTCCAGATCGGCCCGCTGCGGATCGACGCGATGCGGCCAGCGCACTGGGGAGCGCGAACGGCGGTGGATCGGCGGCGCGGGTTCAACTCGTATGTCATCACCAGCGGCGATCGTCGCGTGCTGTTCGCGGGGGACACTGCCGCGACGGATGCGTTCGAGCGCATCGGGCCGATGGACCTGTCGGTGTTCGGGGTGGGCGCGTACGAACCGTGGGAGCACGCGCACGCGACGCCGGAGCAGGTGTGGAAGATGTTCCGGAGTTTGCGCGGCGATAACGGGAAGTTGCTACCGATGCACCACTCGACATTCGACCTTGGGGAGGAGCGCCCGGGCGAACCGCTGAAGCGCCTTGAGGCGGCGGCTGGCGCAGACTGGCACAGCGTCGTGTGCCGGGGCATCGGCGGGAGTTATGACCTGACGTGAAGCGCCCTCCGCAACGAATCGGGGCGGCCCGCTCTCACCAATCGCAATGGCGATAGTCCGACCACGTCCGCGGACGGTGGGAATACTCGTGGTAATAGACGTGCGAATGGCCGCGGGAATAGCCGTGGGAGTGCCCGCCCCCATAGGAATATCGGCGATCGTTCTGGTCGCCGATCACCCCGCCGCCCAGCGCACCGCCGACAGCGCCGACAGCGGCCCCCGTCCCCGCTGAGCCAAAGAAACTGCCGATGACGGCCCCGGCACCCGCGCCCAGAGCGGCGCCCGAGAGCGTGCCCTCGGCGGCGTTGTTGCAGCCCGAAAGGCAGCCGGCGAACAGAACCGCGGAAACCGCCAGCACACGCCCGCGGAGCGTTGAGGGCACGAGTTGGTTGGGGATCCGCATGATCCTATTTCTACAACTACGAACCGCCTTGGTGGCAAGTTTGACCTCGGTTGAACCGGACTTATCCCCAATCAACAGGGTTTGAATTTGACATTCTGGAAGAGTTCGGTTGTAGTCGTTTTGTCGGGCTGGCCCTTGTCGGGCTGGCCCTTGTCGGGCTGGCCCTTGTCGGGCTGGCCCTTGTCGGGCTGGCCCTTGTCGGGCTGGCCCTCAAAGCCGCGTCAACGGCGACGCGAGAGAGGGCGGTCGGTATGATGATGAGCAGATTCCGTTCCTTGGTGTTCGCGGGCGCAGCGCTCGCGGGCGTGGCGCAGGCCACAAGCGTTTCCGCTCAGACCAGCGTCTACTACGGAACGATCGACGCGGCGGACAAGGCCCAGTTGGCCCAGTGGGCGACGCACTACTGGGCACGCGCTGACGCGGGGACAACCGTGACGCCCGGCACGTTCACATTCACCAAGGCGGCGATGAACGACCCGCTGTTTCTGCCCGTGCGGGGCGCGAGGCGGACGCTTGAGATGCTCGGCGTGATGGATGCGCAGGCCTGCGACGGCCTCATCGAGATTCAGCCCGGCTTGGGCGATGTCGCGGTGGCGAGCGCGCTGCGCGAGGCGATGACGCAGTGGAAGTTCAGGACGGATGCCAACTCCAACCCATCGGGCACACAGGCACACTTCAACCTCATCAACGCGGCCCCTTCGACCTCCAACACCGTGTGGGGCATGGAAGGCTCGCACCTCGTCTCGACCAACCTCCCGTGGGAAGCGCTGAGCGGCGCGAACCAGACGGGGCAGATCGCGTCCACCGTCTCCACACCGACGTTGCACACCATCGGCAAACTCACGGACACCGCGCCGGCGATCGCCAAGGCCGCGGCGGGCATCTCGCAGACGCAGGCGCTCATCACCGGACAGAAGAGTCACGCGGACCGCTTCGAGGAGGGCGTGGTGCAGTTCCTGTTCGATCAGCAGAGCAACGCGACCGCCTGGCGCGTGGATGCGTCCTTCGGCGTGTTCGGCTCGCTGCCGCTGGTGGGCGTGACGTTCGATGATGCGTTCGTGCTGCTCGATGCGACCGACGGCACGCTCGATGGGCCGTTTGAACTGGAGTCGCCGCTTGATGCGACGGTACTGCTGGCGCAGCACAGTGCGTATGCCGCGGGGTCGACGGTGAGGTACGTAAATGCGAGTGGGTGCCTCGTCGTTGCGGCGCCGAGGCCACGGAGCACCCCTCCCCCCGGCTGGACTCGGGCGCCCATCGTCCCGGGCGCTCCGCCTACAAGCCCCAATGGTCGCCTAAGCCACTGGACAGATTTTACTTGTACAATGGACGCTCAGGGTTATTGCCGTTGTGTGAGTTATGGCTCAGGCAGCGGTACAAGCCGTCCCTTGGTCCGCACAGAAATAAGGTGCCGCTGCAGCCCTGATGCAAATGGGAACTGTAACGCCACGCCAAGCACACACCCAAACGTGCCTCCAGCAGTCACCCCAGGAGTGGGGCCCGGTGGAGGAATGACGGGTTGCACCTGCCAACAATCGTGGACCTACTGACGCCTGTCGTAGAGTTGCTGATGTGTTCGACCCACGGGGCGGCCAGTGTGCCGCCCCTCTTTTAGGAATGCAAATCATGCGTTGCATGCATGTTCGCAAAGGCGCAATAGGAATCAGATGGTTGTGCGTTCTCGCTGCCGCTGCATCGGCCATTGCGTACCTTGCTTCCTGGAGATGGAACTATGGGTTGGACGTTTGCGTTGACCATTATGTTGGAGTCGGGCGAGGTTGCGTTCTGATCGGCTATGTCGAGGGGGTAGATTGGGCGGAGTTTCCTAAGCAACTTTCGGCTCGCATGTGGCCTCGGCATCCCAAGATTCAAATGTTGCACTTGGGAACATTCGTCCGGCAACCTTCCGCCGTTTCCAGCTATACTACGGTCGAGCTCGCCTTACCGCTCTGGATGCTCACCCTTGTGTTTATCGCCCCCGCCGCGTGGCTTTGGGTGAAGCGACGGAAACTCCGGCCCACCGATTGCAAGAGGTGCGGATACGACCTCCGTGGTCTTGCGGGGAACAAGTGTCCTGAGTGTGGAAGCCCACGAGGCGATCAAGCAACACCAGCCGCGGGAGAGGCGTGAGCTTTTCGGGGCGGGAGGCGCGGGTGCTGATCACGGGCCAGAAGAGCCACGCGGATCGGTTTGAACAGGGTATTGTCCAGTTCCTGGCGGATCAGATGAGCAATGCCACTGCATGGCGCGTCGATGCGGCGTTCGGCGTGTTCGGCTCGCTGCCGCTGGTCGGCGTGACGTTTGACGATGTGTTTGTGCTGGTGGATTCGACCAACGGCGTGATGGATGGGCCGTTTGATCTAGACTCGCCGCTGGATGCGACGGTTCTGCTGGCACAGCACAGCGCGTATGCTGCGGGGTCGACGGTGAGGTACGTCTCGTTTTCGGGATGTCCGAAGACAAACGTCGGAATTTGGCACCCGAGCACTCCACTCCCGCCGGGGTCGGCACCGCGCCCGCCCTGTACGTTGCCCCTGGTTCAGTGCCGCCTTCCGATATGGCCAGGCGGTATGCCACCAGCGCCGCCGCTCTATCCACCCACTCCACCCTTCAATCCCCTCGTTCCGGGATGGACCGGTTGCACCTGTCCCGCCACGGGCCTCTGCTCCGAAGTGGATCGCGGCACGCTTCCGGGAGGCGGGGTATACCTCCGGATCAGGTACTACAACTGCGCGACCGCAACTCTGCCCCTCACCGGCTGTCCGTCAGCATCGTCGCCTCCCTGCACTGTTGTCCAAGAGGATTGGTGGGAGTTCTAACAAGAGGCCGAACGATCACAGCATGTTCTCCCCGGCTCTGAGAGATCAGGGCCGGGGATTTTAATGAGAAGTCCCGTCCCCATCTCCGTTGTCCTCGCCCTTTTGCTGTTCGCACTTCCTGCAGCGTTCGCGGCGATGGTCACGTTTGAGCGGCTGCAGCAAAGCCGCTTGGATTTTTTCGACAAGTTCGTGACTGACCTGCGCCGCGATGGGCCGCGTGCCATCCCCCCGGACACTGTCTCAAAGTACGCCTACTGGCTTGCGCGCACTGGGTACCCGGTGTCAGCCGATGCGAGACGGCGCACCATGTTGGCGAGGTACCCGCAAGCGGTCGCACAGCGCAAGCTCATCATTGTCGGGGCGTTCTTCGGGGGAACGCTGCTCGCTTGGACTCTGCTTTGGATGCTGTCGTACCGCCGGAAGGTACTGCCGTTGGCCACTTCCCACGGCGAGAGGTTCTGGGCCGTGTGCGGGGCCATGCGGGCCGCGTGGCTTTGGAGCATGGCAACGGCGGTACTGGCCGCAGCACTCACGTGGTACATCGGCTTCGCTCGCGATGAGCAGCCCGCTCCGCTCGAAGAAGGGCTATGGCCGCGTGCGGTACAACTTGCGTGTCTGGTTGCGGCGTGGATGGTCATGTCTCTTGCTGCCTGCGTCGTCCTGCTTCCACGAAGTCTGGCGAGGGTTGTGGGCGCAGCGATCGCGGATCGCGTGCTTTGTGCCCGCTGCGGTTACTCGTTAGTCGGATTGGACGGGAAGACCTGCCCGGAGTGCGGAGCATCGGGGGCGGCGGCGCAGTGGGATCAGAACAGCCGCCGCGTTTTTACTCGCCGTGTCGCGCGAAGGGCGATCATCGGCTTCACGGCCGCGGCTGTCCTGCTGGGCTGCGCGGCGACATTCAGTTCTCAAGCGAGGGACTGGCTGCTGCTCAGGCCGCGCTACGCGTTTCCGGAATGGGAGCATACCGGATGGATCGCATCGGGCGAATCTCCGCTCCGCTGGGAGTCCGTGTATGGCGTGCTGAACATTTCTGGAACTCTTCGCGAACGGACGGCACAAGATGAGGCCGTCTGGAGGGTGACGTGGACATTCGAGCCGGTGTCGAACTTCAAGGCGGCGGCAACTGCCGGCACGCTTGAGATCCCGGTCACGCCGAGCACGCCCGAGCGACCCGATTGGTACCAGCGAGAACTCCCCTGCGGACCGATGGCTTTTTATTCCAAGCGCGACGATCCTCGCCTGCACGTCGTCGCTCCATTCATCATCTTTCCCGAACTTGCCGGGTGGAACAGGCCATTTCCGCCGCCGTGATTCCCGCGCGCAGAGGTGCAAGATCGAACCGGCAGAGTGTTTGGGCCACGGCGCAGTGAAGCAGAGTTGAGGCTTCGAAGAGATCTCGTCCGCCCAAAGTGCGGGTCGAGGTGGAGAACTCCACCACGGGAAGCAGAGAGCCGACACACGGGCAGGATGCCCGTTCCACGGTGAGCGTCAGACCAGCCGCGGGAGGGGCGTGAGCTTGTCGGGGCGGGAGGCGCGGGCGCGGGTGAGGTAGGCGTCGAGCCAGCCGCGGGCGCGGTCGGGCGAGTTGTGGCAGGCGATGATGGATTCGTGGTCGAGGGAGTCGATGCGGTCGTTGGCGGCGCGGAGGGCATCGAAGGAGTTGCGGAGCGCGATGTCGACTGGGGTGCGCTCGGGGTTGATGTCGATGCCGAAGTAGCCGGTGTAGCCATGGAGCTTGAGGGTGTACATGATGCCTTCGGTGACTTCCGGCGAGATGACGCCGACGCCCAGGTCCTGGTCGTAGTTGCCCAGGGGTTGGCTGTTCCAGTGGGTGTGGGCGAGGCGGGACTCTGAGAGGGGCCAGCTGTAGGCGTAGGCGCCATCTTCGAGGCCCATGAGGGCGTGGCCGACTTCGGGGTTCATGCAGACGAGCTTGTGACCGTCGGCGAGGAGCTTCTTGTTGTCGGCGTGACGCAGCATGGCCTCGACATCGCGGCCGAGGATAATGCCCTCGGGCGTGGTGCCGTAGAGGATGTGGCCGCGGGGCTCGTAGGGCTTGGGCTCAAACGCGATGCGGACGCCGGGGACGGCGTCGAGCGCTTCGGCGAGGCCCTCGGCAAAGCGCGCGCGGGCGGAGGCGAAGTCGAGGCCGAAGCCGTTCTCGTAGCCGTCGATGCCGGGCCAGACGACGGCGAAATCGGTGTTGAGCTGCTTGTTGAGCTTGAGCGCGCCGATGGTGCGGTCGATCGCGGCCTTGCGCGGGGTGGGGAGCGGGCTCGAGAGCGAGCCGAACTCGAACTGCTTGTCCCAGAAGAGGAGGGGGATGACGGTGAGGATGCGGATGCCGGTCTGCTGGCTGAAGGTCTGCCAGAGCGCGGCGTTGTCTTCGTTGATCTCGTTGGGGTAGTGGGCTTCGAGCGCGGCGAGGCCTTGATTCGCGAGTTTGCTTGCGATGTCGAGGCGCTGCTCGATGGTGAGGTCGGCGGAGTATTTGTCGTGGAAGCGGCTGTGCGCGGGGGAGAAGAACCAGATGCCGGCGGAGAACTTCAGGTCGAGCGAGAAGGACTTGAGGTGCTTGACGGTTTCGCTGGGGGAGCGGCGGGTGGATTGGGAGCGGAGGTCGAGGAGGGGCATGGGAACATTTCCAAATGGCAAATGAGCAAATAGCAAACTCGGAAAGGAGGTTGAAAGGCAGTACGCAGAGGTCGCAGAGGAGACGCAGAAACGGGAGAGGAAGTAGAGAAGGCAGGAGCCCCCACCGGCCGCCCCCCCGCCTTCGGCGGCCACCTCTCCCTTTGGGGAGGTTGAAGAAGTCGGAGTTGAGGCTAGGTCGCGGAGAGTTCGGTGAAGGTTGAGCGGAGGTCGTGGTAGAGGTGGTCGTAGGTATCGCGGGGTTGGGTGTAGGCGGCGGTTGTCGTGGAGTTGGGGTGGATCTCGGAGACGATGGGGATGAGGGAGATGCAGGCCGCGGCGGCGGAGGGGAAGGTGTTTGCGCCGACACCGGCCATGATGGCGGCGCCGAGGGCGGGGCCTTCGTCGCCGCCCGCGCCGACGAGCTGGCAGGGGACGTTGAAGTTGTCGGCGAGGATCTGTCGCCAGAGTGGTGAGCGTGCGCCGCCGCCGCCGAGGCGCGCGGCGGAGACGGTGACACCGGCGGCTCGCATGAGGTCGAGCATCTGCGTCATGCCGAAGGCAACGCCTTCAAGGACAGCGCGGATCATGTGGGCGCGGGTGTGGCGGGAGGTGAGGCCGATCCAACCTGCACGCGCGTGGGGGTCGGGGTGCGGGCATCGCTCGCCGGTGAGGTACGGCAGGAAGATGAGGCCTTCGCAGCCGGGGGCGACGGTTGCGGCTTCTGCACAGAGGTCGTCGTAGGAACGATCGGGCGCGAGGACAGTGCGGGCCCAGCGCAGCGAGCCGGCCGCCGAGAGCATGCAGCCGGTGAGGGACCAGCCGCCGGGCTGGGAGGCGGTGCCATCGGCGGCGCACATGGTGTGGAGGCGGCCGATGGGAGCATCTGCGAGCGCGCCGGGCGCGGGGAAATCGCGGCGGGGCTGATCGGTGTGTGCGTAGATGACGCCGCTGGTGCCGAGTGCGGCGAGGACGATGCCGGGCGTGACAACACCCGCGCCGATTGCGCCGGCCTGGTTGTCGCCTGCGCCGGCGACGACGGGCGTGCCGATGGGGAGGCCGGTCTGGTCCGCGGCCCAGCCCGAGATGAGGCCCGCGACTGCGCAGGATTCGAGCACGGGCGGGAAGAGAGTTTGATCGAGATTAAGTGCGCTGAGGAGCGTGTGGGACCACTTCGTGCGGGCATCGACATCGAGCGCGAGCACGCCGGAGGCATCGCTGACATCGGTCGCGAGCTGGCCGGTGAGGCGGTAGCGGATGAAGTCCTTGGGGAGCAAGATGGTGCGGACGCGCTTGAAGCGCTCGGGCTCGTTGTCGCGCAGCCAGAGAACTTTGGGGAGGGTGAAGCCGGGGAGCGCGGCGTTGCCGACGAGTTCGATCAGACGGCGCTTCCCCCCCCCCCGCGCTCCCCCTGCTGCGTGCTCGATCTGTTTGCACTCGAGCGAGGTGCGCTGATCGTTCCAGAGGATCGCGGGACGGAGCGCGTTGGCGCGGCCGGCGAGCGCGCCGGCGTTGTCGCCGAGGAAGACGGAGCCGTGCATCTGGCCGGAGAGACCGAGGGCGGCGATAGGTCGGCCTTCCGCCCCCCCCACGGCGGTGCGATTGACGAGTTCGCGCGAGATGCGACAGACGGCGAGCCACCAGTCTTCCGGGTCCTGCTCGCTCCATCCAGGGCAGGGCTGACTGAGGGGGTACTCGACCGATGCTTCGGCGATGATGCGCTGCTGCTGCGCGGAGGTGTCGACCACGACGCCCTTGGCCGCGGAAGTACCGATATCAAGGCCGAGCAGAAGAGGCATCGACGCAGTCTACCGTGTTTGCGGGTGATCGGTTGGCGAATCCGGCGGGGTGCGCGGGCCGAACGCACGGCGGATTCTGTAACCAGAACTGAGGAAAGCATGTCAGAGCGTGTTGCGTTGATCAGCGGGGCGGGTTCGGGGATCGGGCGGGCGACGGCGCTGCTGCTTGCGGCGGCGGGTTGGAGTGTCGCGATTGTCGGGCGGCGGGTGGAGGCGCTTGAGGAGACGGCCGCGGCGATCGGGAGTGATGTCGAGTCGCGCGTGCTGGTGCTGGCGGGGGATGTATCGATCGCGGCGCAGGCCGCGGCGGCGGTGGATCAGACGGTTGCGCGGTTCGGGCGGATTGATGCGGTGGTGAACAACGCGGGGAGCTCGCCGCTGGCGACGATCGACAAGACGACGGCGGCGATGCTGCAGGAGTGCTTCGCGGTGAATGCGCTGGCGGCGGGGTACGTCATCGCGGCGGCGTGGCCGGTGTTCCGGCGGCAGGCGGAAGAGGCGAAGGCGCGGGGTGAATCGGCGCGGGGGACGGTGGTGAATGTGTCATCGATGGCGACGAAGGACCCGTTTGCGGGGTTCTTTGCGTACGCCGCGGCGAAGGCGAGTGTGAACCTGATGGCGCAATCGTGCGCGAAGGAAGGGCGGGCGATCGGGGTGCGTGGGTTTGCGGTTGCGCCGGGTGCGGTGGAGACGCCAATGCTGCGGGCGAACTTCCCGGAGAAGATGATCCCGAGGGCGAAGGTGCTTGCGCCGGAGGATGTGGCGCGGGTGATCGTTGCTTGCGTGATGGGAGAGCGGGATGGGGAGAATGGGCAGGTGATCTGGGTGGCGAGCCCGTGAGGAAGGCGGGCCACGGATGGCCACGGATGAAGACGGATAGGAGGAGGAGCCTCGCGCAGAGACGCTGAGACGCAGAGGAAAGGCGAAGAAGGAAAGGGGCCGCAGATCAACGCAGATTAGAGGGGAGAGAATTCGGGGGAGTGATCCAAAGAAGGAAGAGGAAAAGACGGGATTGGGAGAAGAGGAACTCGCAGAGAAGGTAAAGAAGCAGATGGGGAAGATCAGGAAAGCACCGAGGCAGGAGGCATCAAGGCATCGAGGAAGCAGTGGACGTGCTGCGGTCATTTTTTGAAGTAGTCGAATACGCCGCGGCCGGATTTGACGCCGAGGCGGCCGGCGGTGACGAGTTGTTTGAGGAGGGGGCAGGCGCGGTAGCGGTCGTTGTTGAGGCCGTCGGCGAGCACGTCCATGATGTGGACGCAGGTATCGAGGCCGATGAAGTCGGCGAGGTTGAGGGGGCCCATGGGGAAGTTGCAGCCGAGCTTCATGATGCCGTCGATGTCCTCGGGCTTGGCGACGCCCTCCATCCATGCGTAGAACGCTTCGTTGATCATGGGCATCAGCACGCGATTGCTGACAAAGCCGGGGCGGTCGTTGGCGGGGATGGCGGTCTTGCCCATGGCCTGGGCGAGGGCGATGGTGCGCTGCGTAGTCTCCGCGCTGGTGGAGAGGCCGTTGATGACTTCGACGAGCTTCATCACCGGGACGGGGTTGAAGAAGTGCATCCCGATGATCTGCTCGGGGGCCTGCATGCTCGGGCCCTTGATGAGGTTGCAGCTTGCGGCGAGCTGGGTGATGGAGATGCTGCTGGTGTTGGAGGCGAGGATCTGGCGGCCGGGGATCTTCGCGAACATCTCGGCGAGCTGGGTAAATAGACCGATCTTGACCTTGACGTCTTCGACGACGGCTTCGATGACGATGTCGCACTCGCCGAGGTTGTCGAGCGCGCCGATGTATTTGAGGCGGCCGCGGGAGGCGTCGGCATCGACCTGGGCGAGTTTGCCCTTCTCGACATCGCGTGCGATGCGCTTCTCGTGATCGGCCTTGCACTTGTCGAGCGATTTGGGGAAGGCGTCGTAGACGAGTGTGTCAAAGCCTGCCACGGCGGCGACCTGCGCGATTCCGCCGCCCATCTGACCCGCTCCGATGACACCAACCGTCTTGATTCCGTGCATGGACATCTCCATCCGCAAATCGTGTATTCACTCGGCACGACCGGGCCGGGCGATCTTGATGTAGGATAGTGGGCTGAGGATGGACATTCCGCCGCCATGTTCTGTGGCCGCACGAAAGCAGGTGCCTGGATGACCGCACGACTGACAAAGCTGGCCGCGATGCTGGATGCGGATCCGACCGATGCGTTCGTGCTGTATGGGCTTGCGCAGGAGCACGCGAAGCTGGACACGCCGGAGAATCAAGAGCGGGCGGTGGAGTTTTATGATCGGTGCATCGCGGCCGACGGCGCGTATCACTACGCGTACTACCACAAGGCGATGTCGCTGATCGAGCTTGAGCGGAAAGATGAAGCCGCGGCAACGTTGCGGGCGGGGTTGACATCGGCGAAGGGTGCGCGGGATCAGAAAGCGTCGAGCGAGCTGGCCGCGTTGCTGGATCAGATCACGTGAACGGCAAGCGATCACAAGGGTGGGGCTCATCGAAGCGCAAGGCCCGCAAGGAGCCGGTTTCGGCGGAGGGGGGCGTTGTCACGGAGGTGCAGCCGGATGCGGCCAAGCCGGGGTGCGTGACGGTTCGCGTGTGCGGGCACAAGCCGTGGCGGATTGATGATGAGGATGCGCTGTCGCTGGGGCTGGGCAAGGGCGTGACGCTTGATGCGGCGCTGCTGCGCGGGCTTGAGCAGGCGGCGGCGAACTGCAAGGCGCGTGTGAAGCTGCAGTCGCGGCTGGCGGTGCGGGCTCTAAGCCGGATGGAAGCATCG
>ENA-ORBV01003317-ORBV01003317.1-microbial-mat-metagenome-genome-assembly--contig:-NODE-3317-length-32341-cov-6.000744_pt1 | contig 32341 bp, 29 predicted proteins | sample MGYA00237777_ERZ505514 | MGnify/ENA primary metagenome ERZ505514 (study PRJEB26160, sample SAMN06269048) | microbial mat metagenome | isolation source: Oligotrophic lake microbial mat | place... | reverse complement strand
AATGATACGGCGACCACCGAGATCTACACCTCTCTATTCGTCGGCAGCGTCAGATGTGTATAAGAGACAGCTACGGAGGGCTGCGACCCCTTCGGGTGAACGCGCTCCAACTGCAGGCGGGTGAGCGCCTCACGTTGCGGGGCTTGGACGCCCAGGCGGCGGAGATGTTGTCGCTGCTCATCACGGGGGCCGCCGTGCCCGACGAGGGTGTCGTCACGGTCGCCGGCCGCAAGACGACGGACATTGCCACCGACACCGAATGGCTGGTGTCGCTCGACCTGTTCGGGCTGGTGAGTGCTCGCGCGGTGTTGCTCGATACGCTGACGCTTGAGGCGAACCTGGCGCTGCCGTTCACGCTGTCGATCGATCCCATTCCTGAGGAGGTCCGGCGCGCGGTTGCGGACCTGGCTGACGAGGTCGGCCTCGGCCGTGAGCGACTGGCGGCGTCGGTCCATTCATTGTCGGCGGCCGATCGGGTCCGCGTGCACCTGGCGCGCGCGCTGGCGGTGGCGCCGAAGATGCTGATTCTTGAACACGTCACCGCGCCCCTCGCACCAGATGAGGCCACGCGTCTCGGGCTGGCACTCACCACGATTGCCGATGACCGCGGTCTGTCGTGGATTGCCATCAGCGAGGATGACGCGTTTGTCGCGGCGCTGGGCGGCACCGTCCTCGCGCTTGAGCCCGGTACCGGTGACCTGCAGCCCCCAACGCAAGGATGGACGTCGTGGTGATCGCCTCGTGACGCTGGTGTTGTTTGATATTGATGGGACGCTGATTCAGACGGGGCGCGCCGGTGTGCGCGGCATGAACCGCGCCTTTGGCGACCTGTTCGGCGCACCGGACGCGCTTGACGGCGTCCCCGTCGCCGGCCGCACCGATCGCGCCATCGTCTCCGAGGTGCTCACAAAAATTGGGCAGCCAGTCGAGACGTCCACGATCACGCGCGTGCGCGACGAATATTGCCGGCATCTGCCCGATGCGCTCGCGGATCCCGCGTCACGCCCGATGAATGTACTGCCCGGTGTCCTTGAGCTGCTTGAGGCGCTCGAGTCGCGCCAGGACGTGGTCACCGCGCTCCTGACCGGAAACTTCGTGGCCGGCGCCGCGATCAAACTCGGGCACTTTGATCTCTGGACCCGCTTTGTCTTCGGTGCGTTCGGCGATGAACACACCGAACGCCGTGCGCTGGTGCCCGTCGCCGTCGCCGAGGCCGCCCGCCACGGCCACACGACCTTCGCCCCCGACCGCATCGTGGTCATCGGCGACACCCCGCTTGATGTGGATTGTGCGCACGCCAACGGCTCCCGCGCGATCGCCGTCGCGACCGGGATGTACTCGATGGACACGTTGCGCGACACCAACGCCGACCTGACGGTCGCCACGCTCGCCGACGTCTCGCCCGACTGGTTTTGAGGGGCGCCGAAAAACACTTGGCGGAAACTCGAGGGAGTCGAACCCTCCCATCCATCCGTGAGGAGGGATGCGGCCGGTTTTGAAGACCGGGAGGGCCACCGGGCCCCGGGAGCTTCCGCAGACAGACTATCAGCCCGGAGCACTCACGCACCGAGGCCGAGCCAGTACGCGAGGAGTTTGGGAACTTCGTAGAAGGTCTGCCGGAACGACGACCGCGTTTGCCACCACCAGACCGGGTCGTAGGTATCAAATCGCGTCGATCGCACCGTGACGCGGACTTCGTCACCGAGCACCCGCTGAAAGGCATACCCGGCCCGGTGGGTCGCGGAGCTCGACGTGATGATGATGATGTGAGACCAGCCCTGCCGCCGCGCGCGCTCGAGGATGGCGTGGGCTTCGTGGGCGGTGTTGTCGACCGGTTCGGGCAGGACGTCCACGGCCGATTCCGGCACCCCGAGATGCGCCACCATCACACCTCGGCCGATGTCGCCGTCGTTCGGAATGGTGATGCCGCGGGCGTTCAACAGACGTTCTGCGGGTTCGGTGCCGCCCCGGCTCAATACGATGTGCCGTGCCGCCCCGGCCTTGTAGAGTTCGGCGGCCTCCAGCCAGCGGTCGGAGCGGGAACCGCCCAGGACGTAGATGGCATCGGCCTGGGTGGCCGGGTCGATCGGGTCCACGCGGACCAGTATCCGGCCGGCGCCGATGATCGTGACGGCCCCGAGCAACAGCCCGAGGCCCAACACGAAACGCCGCAAACGCGATCGAGTGATCAGGGGGAAGGGTGGGGAATAGGCGAAGGGCGATTCAACTATTCAACTATTCAACTATTCATCAAGCAGGCGCACTTCACCGGCGCGGGGCCCCTTGGGGGAATCCTCGACGATGTACTCCACCTGCTGGCCTTCACGCAGCAATTCAAACACCGCGCCGCGGATGGCGGACCGATGGAAGAAATGCTCCACACCACTTTCGTCCCGAATGAACCCGAAACCCTTGTCGATCAACAGCCGTGCAATCGTGCCATTGGGCATGATTGAGTCCTCCGAGGGGCGCGAAGCCCCATAAATTAAATTGAGATCCGGCGGCCAGTCTAGGCACGGGTGCTGTGGCAAGTCAAGCCGGGGGCGCCCAGAGGAATTGCCTCAGTGGCCCATTGCCTCATTCGGTCATGTATAATCACGTCTTCGTGTGTGGGCCTGTGGCGCAGCTGGGAGCGCGCCTGGATGGCATTCAGGAGGTCACCGGTTCGATCCCGGTCAGGTCCACCAATTTTCACCTCAGTGGCAGGTGACAATTGCCCGCCGCAGCGGCGCAGCCGCGAAGGAGGGCCCTCCAAATTGAATCCCCGCCCCCAAATCTCCGACACTGCTGAAGAGCTCCGCGACCTCCGCTGGCGGCGCGAGGGCACCCGTCAGGTCGAAACCGCCATCGATGCGGAGCGTTTTGTTGAACAGGTCGGGTTTGCTGCCTGCCTGACCGACTCACGTCGCCCCGGGCCGTCACTGTATGTGGCCGTGTGTGGACGACGGGATGCGGTAATGCCGCGCAACGTCCAGAAGGATCCGGAGTCGTCGCTCACGTGGCAAATCAAGGACGAGGTGGTCCGGCGCGGGCAGGTCTACTACGGCAAACTCACGCGTGGCAAAACGATGTTCATCGCGCCGAGGATGATTCCCTGGTTTCACGCGGTGTGGGGTGTGCGGCGCGCGGACGAGCGCACCCGCCTCAGCAAAGGTGCCCGGGCGATTCTTGCCGTCCTCCGGACAGAGTGGGAGATGGCCACCTCCGACCTGCGCGAGGAGTCCGGCGTGGTGGATCGCAAGGCCTTCACCAAGGCCATCGACGAACTGCAGGCGGCCATGATCGTCGTGCCGAGCGAGGTGGTGTACCTCCCGAAATTCACCTACATCTGGACTCTCGCGGTCGGACGATTTCCTGACGCGCTCAGAAAACGCGTCGCGCGCGAGATGGCACTGCTCGAGATTGCCCGGTGTTTTCTGGAGAACGCCGGGATGACCATCCCTGCCGAACTGTCCAGAGTGACCGGCCTGTCACGGGCTGACGCCGGCCTCGGCAACCGGGCGCTGGTGGCCGAGGGGGTGGCCACGTCTCCGGAGCGAGGCGTTTACATCCTCACCCCGCCGACAGCCGTTTTCACACCCGTGTAGCTTGCCGATCGATGTCTTTGTAGGGCGTGGGCTTCAGCCCCGCCATCTTGGCGGACCTGAAGCCCACGCCCGACGGACGACACCAAACCGAACACGGCTCTAGTGTGCTGCGGATGACGCTTTAGTACACGGCTTCCGGTGCGCGGCGCCCGGCGGCCCAGGCGCGACGACCGAGAATACCGCGTGTATTTGAGGGAGGAGCAACGCCGGCCCCCGGGATGCCCCGCCCGGAAGACGTCCTAAAGCGTCATCCGCAGCACACTAGTATTCCCGGAACATGCGCTGAAGTTCGACGCCGTCGCTGGAGGTGGCCAGCGCGAGCATCAGGAGCACGCGCGCTTTGATCGGCGTCAGGTTGTCGCCCGCCAGGCGGAAATTCGTGCCGCCTCGGCCAGGGCCTGGCGGCGCAATGCGCCCGGTGCCCGCACGGGTGGTGGTCACCGTCCACACACTCTTTTCGGTCGCGTATCGGGTGCCGGTGCCCTGGTCTCCAGACAGCGCGCCCGCGCCTGCAGTACCCATGACGATGCCCTTGGCGCCGAGGTCCACCATCGCCTTCACCACGTCGCCGGTGGCGCCCTGGTAGGTCATCACGACGTCCACGCGTGGAAGCGCTTTGATCGCCTCCACGTCAAACTCACTGTGCGCGGAGTGTCTGCGAGTCGGCTTGCGATAGTAGGCGACCCCTGACGGGTCCACCACGCCGAGGATGCCAAACGCCCGCGTCTGAAACGTATTGAGATTGAGCGCGTCCGTCTTGGTCACTTCACGCGCGCCGTTGATCTCATCGTTCAGGACCACGACCGTGCCCATGCCTCGCGACTGCGGATCGGCCGCCGCACGAAAGCCGTCTTCAAGATTCGCGGCACCTTCGTACCCCAGCGTGCTGGGGTTGCGCATCGAACCGACGACCACCACCGGCCGTTCATCCCGGACGGTCAGATGAAGGAAGTAGGCGAGCTCTTCGAGCGTGTCGGTGCCGCTCGTGACCACCACGCCGGCGAGGTCCTTGTCGGCGCGCAGCCGGGCATTGATCTGGCGCGACAGGTCGAGCCACTGGACCAAGGTCATCGCGGAGCTCGACGTATTGTCGAACTGCACCCCTTCGGCCCGCACGTACCGCGGCAGATTCGTGAGCGACGCGATCAGCTCGTCGACGGTGAGGCGGCCGCCGACTTTGTTGGAGATCGTACCGCCGGTCGCAAACAGGACCACCTTGGGGAGCGGCGGCGCGGGGGCGGTGGCCGCAGGCGGCTGCGGCTGCTGCGCGGTTGGTGGAGCGGCGACCTGGGCGCCTGTGGTGATTGGCCAGCCGGCCAGAGAAATGCCCGCCAGGACCAGCAGCCCGCGCATCGTCATTTTCATGCGCCTACTATAGAGCACCTGCGGTGGGCGGCCTTCAAGTTCAGGCCGGCCGCCCTTCTTCGCCGCCCTGCAATTGGCGATTCTTGTACATCCAAATTGCAGGTCAGTTGGCGGGTTTGCGGGACGCTCGCGTCAGCCAGCCGCTCAGATTTTCCGCCGCTTCCGCGGGGGTCGTGCCATAAAACGGCATCAGCGCCGTCCGCCCGCCTGGCATCCGGACAATTTGTGCCCGCCATCGGTCACGTCCCACCGACGACACTTCGATGACGACGGGCCGGCCGTTGATGGTGTCTTCGAAGCGCACGAGGGTGGGGGAGGAGTTTACCTGTGTCACGGCCGGATGACGATTGTGGAGGCACAGCACAATTGACGCAAGCGAAGCGCCGTACGAAGATGCACACGAAACGGACAATGCCCAGATTTCCTTCTGGAATTCACAAGACTTTTCTTTCTTCTGACAGAACGTCCACAGCTAATGCACCGTTCGTCCACAGCTTTTCCACAGCGGAGATCGAGGATAGTGAAGGGGATGCGAAGTTGGCTGGTCGGCGGGGCGCTGGTGTGGGCGCTTGTGAGTGCGTGTCCGGCGTACGCACAGTCGCCCATCGCCCCCTCATTGGAGGTCTTCCGCATCTTCCTGAAGGACGGCGCCGTGCTGCACAGTCACGGTGAGTGCGCGACCCTGCCTGAAGAAATGGTCTGTATCGTGAAACTCGGCGGCGGAGCAGTGCCCGAGTCGCACGATGTGCTCTCGGTGCCCCTGTCGCGGGTGGATGAACCCAGAACGACCAACTACGCGCGGGCACTCCGGGCGGCCCAGTACGGCGTCACCCGTGGTGAGCGTGAATACGCAGACCTGACCGCGGACATGGCGCGCTCGCTCGCCGAGCTCGAGTCAAGCACGGATCGGGATCGGCGGCTGGGGATCGCGCAGATGGCCCGGCTGCGTCTTGCTGGCTGGTCCGCGGACCACTTCGGCTTCAGGGCTGACGAGACGCGGCAGCTGGTGGCGATGCTCGATGAGGTCATCGCGGAATTGCGCGTCGCCGCCGGCGAGACGAAGTTTTCGCTCGATCTGGTCGCGAACATCGCGCCGTCCGCACCCACCGCGCTGCTGCCGTCACCCGACGCATCACAATCGCTTGAGGCCGCACTCGCGGCGGCGGCGGTCACGCCAGTCGCCGCCGAGCGACTGGCCATCCTGCGATCGGTGCAGCGGGTCTCGGCCGCCACCGCCGGACTCGACCCGGCGCTCAAGGCCCGCGTGTCGCGCACGCTGCAGGCGGAGGAAGTCGTCGAGCGTCAGTATCGTGCCCTCATGCAGGACGCGATGGCGCGCGCGGACGTGGCGGTCCGGCATGGGCGCGCCAGCGTGCTGCAGCGCCTCGTCTGGGAAGTCGCCGAACAGGATCAGAAGCTGGGTGGCCGCCGCGCCCGGGAGATGGCGGCGTTTGGGCGGCGACTGGAGATTGAACTCCAGCTCGCGAAGGAACAACAGGCGGCGTTTGCCCGCTGGGAACAGGTGAAGGATCAGTTGTTCGCGTATGAACTCCGCCTGCGCCCGGTGTTTGATGACTGGGTCAGCCAGCGACTCGTGCTGCGGGATGTACGCACCGGCACGACTCCCCGAACCTCGGCGCTGGATACGGCCGTTCGTCGCTTTGCGTCCATCGATGCCACACTGGCTCGCATGCGTCCGCTGGCGGAAGTCCGTGAAGTCCACGCCGTGCTGCGCAGCGCGGTGCAAATGGCCCGACAGGGCCTGGTGCTTGGACAACGGCTCACCGTGGCGTCCAACGCCGAAATTGCCCGTAACGCCTCGTCGGCGATCACCGGGGCAGAGCTCTTGTTGTCGCAGGCGCGCGCGCAACTGGTCGTGCAGCTCAATCCCCGGACGGTGCGATGAGTCGTCGTCTGATCAGGACGACCGACGTTGCCGGATTTCGCCGCGCGGTTGTCCGCCTCGCCACCGACGGGTCATTGGCCGGGATCCGTCAGCGCCTGGTCATCGTCCCGACGCGGGCCTCGGTCGAGTTGCTGCGGCAGACCATCGAACGGCAGCTGGAGGCCGGTGGCCAGGCGATGGCCTTGTTGCCCGATCTGGTCACGCGCGACGAGTGGATGGCGCGCTGGATGTTGTCGCTGCCCTCGGCCCCGCGCCTGCTGGGCCGTGTGGAACGCGAAATGTTGATGTCGGTGGCCGCCGAGGCTACAGCCGCACGGCCGCATATGGGCCACGCGCCGTTCCGCCTGCGCCCGGGGCTCATCGGCGCGATGCTCGACTTCTACGACGAACTGCTGCGTCGTCAGCGCAGCGTCGGCCGACTGCGGCGGGAACTCATCAGGGAGCTCAAGAGTGAACGCGGATTTGACCGCGGCAGTGAGAGTCTGATTCACCAGACGATCTTTCTGACGCTGGCCTTTCTCAAATACGAGCGGTCCGTCGCCGCCTCGGGTGCGGTGGACGAACACGGATGTTTGCGCCAGTTCCTGACGAAGGACTTTCAGCCCCCACATACACACGTTGTCGTCGCTGTGGCCGATCACCCGTCCGACCCCCGCGGTCTGTGGCCCGCCGACTTTGATCTGCTCGGGCGCTGCGCCGGACTCTCGGTCGACGTCGTCGTCACCGATGAGCTCCACGACGCCGGCTTTCGTGAACGGCTTGAACGGGAGCTGCCCGGCATTGGGGAAGTACGTGAACCCGGCGCTCCCTGGAATCCGGTCGTCGTCCGGACGCCGGACTCGTTGACGTGGGTCAGTCGTGATCGTGAAGAGGAAGTGCGCGATGTCGCGCGCATCATTCGGCAGCGCACGCCCAGGCCCGACGCCGTGCTCGCACCCACAGCGCTGGTCGTGCAGCGCCCTCTGCCGTATCTCTATTTGACGCGACAGATTTTGAGCGACGCGCGGATCCCGTGTCAGGCCCTTGATGCGTTGCCGCTGGCGAGTGAGCCGTACGCGGCGCTGCTTGATCTGGTGCTCGTGGTGGCGCGGACCGGCGGCACACGCGAGTCGGTGGTCGCGTTGCTGCGCTCGCCGTGGCTGCAGGTGGAGGTCGATGGGGCTGCGTTGCCGAGGGAGGAGACCACCGCACTCGACGCCGTCTTGATTGCCCGTCGGACCACCTCGGTCGCGTCGACCTACCTCGAAGAGGTCGACCGCTTTTTTGATGGCGCTGCCCGGAAGGACTCCATCGAGGCGACGGTCGCGCGACGTGCCGCGCGTGCGGCCGTGGCCGTGTCGGCAGAGCTCGACGCGTTCCGGAACGCCGAGGCCGCGTCGGTGCAGCTGACCGCGCTGACCGCATTCCTGCGCTCGCATGAACGGGGACCTGCGCCAGGTGCGGCATGGCGCGAGTCTTCCCTGCGCGCCAGGGGCGCCGTGCTGGGAGCACTCGACGCTTTGACCGACGCGTGCCGCCGCCACGACGACCGTCACCGCGCGCCCGAAGATCTCGTGGCCCTGATTCGGCATCGCATTGAGGGGCAGACGTTTGCTCCCTCGCGCGATCACACCGGCGTACATCTGGTGGACGCGGTCGCCGCGCGGTTCGGTGAATTCGATCACGTGCACATTCTTGGTCTCGTCGAAACGGATTGGCCCGAGCGTCAGCGTCGCAACATCTTCTACACGGCGGGCCTGCTCAAGTCCCTCGGCTGGCCCCAGGACGCCGATCATGCCGCCGCGCAACTGGCGGCGTTCAGGGACCTGCTCGGGTTGCCGTCGCAGACCCTGCACCTTCACGCGTTCCAGTTGGATGCCGATGCGGTGGTCGGCCCCTCACCACTGATCGACGTGGTGCGCGGAGTGCCCACCATTGACGGTCCGCCTCTGTCGGGCGCGGCGATCTTTGACGATGAGGTGCTGACCGCGGATCTGGCGGCGGAAGGCACACTCGAAGTGGTGCCGCTTGCGTGGCTGGCGGCACGTGGGGCGCGACCCCCACTGACATCTCCCGAATACCACGGGCAGTCCGATCCTCAGGCCCCGCAGCAGTATCGCGTGAGCAAGGTCGATCGCTACGTCACGTGTCCCTTTAAATATTTTGCGGAGTCAGTCCTCCGGTTGCCCGAAGAGCGCGAGGATACCGCCGGGCTGACGCCCCTTGAGAGGGGCACGCTGCTCCACGATCTCTTCGAGCGTTTTTATCGCGACTGGCAGGAGGCCGGGTACGGCAGCATCACGCCCGCGTTGTTGCCCGTGGCGGTTGAGCGGTTCACCGCGCTGGCCACCACCACACTGGCCAGGCTTCCGGAAGCCGACCGTGTGCTCGAACAGACGCGCCTGCTGGGGTCGCTGGTCGCGCGCGGGGTCGCCGAGCGTGTCTTCGAACTCGAAGCGGAGGCAGGCGACGAGGTCGCCGAGCGCCTGCTTGAGCAGAAGATCGTTGGCCCCTTCCAGTTCCCGAAGTTCGCCGGGCTGGAACAGGTGACCGTCGCCATCAACGGCAAGGCCGACCGTATTGACGTGCTGGCCGACGGCAGCCTTCGCGTGATCGACTACAAACTCGGCCGGATGCCGGATCTCAACACGTCGATCCAGATTGCCGCCTATGCACACGCGGTGCAGCAGCAACTGGAGTCCGCCGACGGCCGGTCCCACCCGATCGCGGCCGCGTCGTATCTGGCTTTCGGCGACGAATACAAACTCGAGGGCGCGATTGGGGCGCGTGGCGAAGAAGCCTCGGTCGCGGTCCAGGTCCGTGCGGCCACCTTCGCCGATGTGGTCGGCAAGATCGAACTCGGTCAGTTCCCGCCGCGCCCCAAGGACACCAGCGAATGTGAGTGGTGCAAATACTCCGGCGTCTGCCGGAAGGAATACGCGTGGGAGGACGATGCAGCCGAGCCTGTTTGATCCGGAGCCGAATCGTCCGGCCGCCGGACCCGCCACGCCGCCCGACCAGGCCGCGCGCGATTTCAGTGTGGACCCCGGTGAACACGTCGTGCTCGAAGCGTCCGCAGGCACGGGCAAGACGCGAGTGCTCGTGGACCGCTACGTCCGCCTGATTCGGGAAGGCGTGTCGCCGCGGCACATTCTGGCGATCACGTTTACACGCAAGGCCGCGGCCGAGATGCGTGAACGGATCCTCACGCAGCTGCGGGACACCGAACCTGCAGCCACACTCGCCGAAATCCAAATCGCGACCATCGACGCGTTCTGCTTCGGACTGCTGCGTGAGTTTCCCCTCGAGGCCGACGTGGATCCCGGCTTCGAGATTGCGGACGAGACCGAAATGGCGCGGTTTGCCACCGAAGCGCTTGATGTGACCTTCCGAATTGCGCGTGGTCTGGTCACACGCCAGGAGCCGCTCCGCCTGCTCTTCACGCGTGTGAAACCCCGCACGCTGCGCATCGCGTTGTCGCGCCTGCTCGACAGTCGTCACATCGCTGAACCCGCGATCGCGACGTTCATCACACGGAAAGTCACGCGGCGATCAGCCGATGACGTGGCGCACGGGTTTGTGGAGCGACTCCGCGCGGCGGTGGCCGGACAACCAGCGCTCATGGCCGATGGCCCGCTCGGCGCCCCGGAATTCCAGTGGGTCGCGCAGGACCTGGCGCGCATCGCGGGTGGCACCGCTGCCATTCCCGTCACTGATGTCCCTCAGTTGCAGCGCCGGTTCGAGCGGTATTTCCTGACGCTGAAAGGGGAGCCGCGCAAGCGACTGCCGAGTTTTGCCAAGGCCGCCCATTTTTCTGGCACGGCCGCGAAGAAGCGTCACGACACCGCGTTTGTCGCCGTGACACCCGCCATTGCGGACGCCATCGACGTCCTCGGGCGTGAGGTCGACGGCCTGCTCGCGCTCGGACTGCAGACATTGCTCGCGATCGTCATCAAGGAATACCAGCGGCTGCTCGACGAACACTCGGTGCTCGACTTTGCCGGTATGCTCGACCGCGCCGTGGCTCTCCTGTCACGCCAGGAGGAATTCGCCCGCAGCCGGCTGAAGTTGCAGTCGCGGTATCACCACCTGCTGGTCGACGAGTTCCAGGACACCAGTCGCCAGCAGTGGCGACTCATCGGTCTGCTCGTCGACGCCTGGGGCGAAGGTGAAGGCGTGGTCGACGGCCCGACGTCGATCTTCATCGTCGGTGATCGCAAGCAGTCGATTTATCGATTCCGGCACGCCGAGGTGGTGTTGCTCGACGAGGCGGCTCGCAGGATTTCGGCGCTGCGGCCCGGGCGCCGCGTCCGTCAGTCGATCTCCACCAACTTTCGCGCGGTGTCGGGCCTGCTCGCCTTCGTCAACACGTTGTCCTCCTCCATGGAAGGTGATCCCGATCTGGACGATCGGTTCGCCTATCGCGACACCGACCGATTTCCGGTCGACCGGGTCGACGATGGCGCGAGGCGCGACGGGATGCCCGTGCTCGGCGTGGTGGCGCAGTCGTCCATGCAGGCGGCGGCAGAAGCGGTCGCCGCCGAAATCGCGCACATCATCGCGAGCGTGATCGTGCGCGACAAGGATGGCCCGCCACGATCGGCCAGACCCGACGATGTCGCGATCCTGTTCAGAGCGCGCGCCGGCCACCAGGTGTTCGAGGCCGCGCTGGAACGCCGCGGCATCCAGACGTATGTCTACAAGGGACTCGGGTTTTTTGATGCGCCGGAAGTGCAGGACTTGCAGGCGCTGTTGCGGTTTCTGGCGCAGCCCGATTCGGATCTGCGCGCCGCGGAGTTTCTGCGATCGAGGTTTGTGCGGGTGTCCGATCCCGCGCTGGCGCGACTCGCACCGGCGATCGCCGCCGTGATCAACGGGACGCGCCCGGTGCCGGACGGATTGCCCGACGCGGACACCCGACTGCTCGTGCGCGCGACGACCGATGTGCAGCGATGGATCGGCATGGCCGATCGCATCCCGGCCGGTGCGCTGATCGACGTGGTGATGCGGGAGTCGGCGTATGCGTCCGAATTGCGCGGCCGGCGGCGTGATCAGTCACGCGAGAACATCAAAAAAGTGCGGGGGCTGATCCGGCGCGTCGAGAATCGCGGCTACGCCACACTCGGCCGACTGGCCGAATATTTCGAGACCCTGCGCGCAGGCGACGAGTCCAACGCGGTGGTTGAGGCGCGCGGGTGCGTCCAGTTGATGACGATCCACGCGGCGAAGGGGCTGGAGTTCCCGATCGTCTTTGTGGTGAACCTGCAGAACCCCGGGCGCGGGCGACATCAGGGCATCAGCGTCATCGACCGGAGCGTGGACGGGGAACCAGAGGTGGCATTCAGGTCCACCGAGGGGACCAAACTTGAGGAGCGGCGGGAGAGCGAGGAACTGCGACGCCTGTTGTATGTCGCGATGACCCGCGCCCGGGACCGCCTCTACCTGGCCGCTCAGGTGGGGGAGGACGGGTATCTGAAACACGCGACGCGGAGTCTGGCCGGCCTGTTCCCCCCGTCGTTGCGCGAGGTCTTTCCCAGGGCGGCGGCAGCCGGTCCGGACGTGGACGAGGTGTTCTGGGACGCCCCGGGCCAGCGGTTTGCCTTCCGGGTGCTGCGACCGGAAGCCGGGGCGGAGTCCCTGCCCGCCCCACCCGCGCCCCAGCCGCCTTCGCTGGACCGCGCGCCGCTCAGGTGGCCAGGTGAGGTCCGGCAGGCGACGACGTATGGGGAGGTCGACGCCGACACGGCGGTGGCGATGGGGCCGGGCCAGGCGGACGCGAGGGCGTCAACCTTCGGCGCGTCCCGGACAGAGGATCGCATCGCCGGCACACTGGTCCATCGCCTGCTCCAGTGGGCCGGGACCAGGCAGCCCTCGACCGACGAATGGCACGACGCGTATGACCGGCTGGTTCGCCCGGAAGCCCTGGTGGATGTCCACGACCCTGCGCGCCTTCGACGGGAGGTGGTGCGGGCCTCGGAAGCCTTGCGGAACCGGACACGGCTGGCCGAACTGCTGGCCAGCGGGACCTGCTGGTACGAGACCCCCTTTTCCTGGCGTCCCCACGGGGCACCCGGCGTCGTCGTCAGGGGCACAATCGACTGTCTGGTGGTCGGACCGGACGGCGCCATGACGGTCGTGGAGATCAAGACCGGGGCCCCTCGGCCGGAGCACCAGGCGCAGCTGGCCACGTACCTGGAGGCCCTCCGGGCCCGTCATTTGGATGTACACATTCGTGGAGAAGTCGTGTATTTCCCGCCTGGGGAGTGAGATACACTGCTTTTGATGTCACTCACGTGTCCGAACTGCGGCAATGCCGAAAATTTCCTGGCCAAGACCCTCCAGATGCATCTGGTGCGCGTTGCCGACGGGCAGGTCCAGCCTCCGCTCGAAGAGGGCCGTCCCGCCCTGTTTGAGCTGCTTTGCGACGAATGCGACAGCACCCTCGACCTCGAGCACATGGGTGACGTCGAGCGACGCGAACTGATGTCGACGCTCGGCGCCCGCTGATGCGTGACGAGGTCGCCTTCGACTTCGTGGACATGACCCCCATCGTCGAGCAGATGCTCGAGGCCTTTTTTACCGACGAGCGCTGAGCCGGCGACCATGCGGTTGCATATCGACGTCCTCGGTTGGCTCCACCTGGTATGGGGCGGCTTCGGGCTGCTGACCGGCTTTTCCCTCATCATTCTTGCCGTCGGCGCACGGCAGGCCATGCAAGGAACGTCCGGCGACGCCTACGGCCTGGGCGAACAAGCCGCGGTGGCCGTGTTGCTCACCGTCGGTGGTGCGCTCATGACCGGCGGAGCCGCCTGCGCCACGACCGGCTGGTTTCTGCGCCTGATTCGCGGCCGCGCCCGCCTCGCGGCGCTCCTGCTGGCCGTCCCCAATCTCATCTTCGTTCCCTTCGGCACGGCCCTTGGGGTGTATACCTTTTGGGTGCTCCTCAACAACGATGCCCGCCGTGCCTTTGGTCACGCGCAAAAATCCGTATGAGACGTGACCCGAAACTACTGGCCGGTCTGTCCTACGCGCTGGGAATTCTGAGTGGCGCCATCGTGCTCACGCTCGAAAAAGAGGACCTGTACGTGCGGTTCCACGCGATGCAGTCGGTCCTCACGTTTTCGGCCGTCGCCTTCCTCTACGTCCTGCTGCCGACCATTCCCGTCATCGGGGATATCTGGCTGGTCAGGGGCGCGTTCACGGCGGCGGTATTTTTTCTCTGGGGACTTCTGATCGTCAAGGCCGTGATGGGGGAGGCCTATCGGTTGCCGTACATCGGCGATGTGGCCCACGCGATGTCCGGCACCAAGTAGAATCGCTGTATGTCTGTGTCCGAGTCCTCCGTCCTTGAGGCCCTGCGCATCGTGCAGGATCCCGATCTGCACCGCGATATCGTCACCCTCGGCTTCGTGAAAAACGTCCGCATCGACGGCAGCCGCGTGTCCTTCATTGTTGAACTCACCACGCCGGCGTGTCCGGTCAAGGATCTCCTGCGTGATCAGGCGCGCGCGGCCGTCGCCGCGTTGCCGGGTGTCTCGCAGGTCGACATTGAAATGACGTCGCAAGTTCGCGCGGTCGGTCGGCCCGAGGCCGGACGCGCTGCGGTCGACGGTGTCAAGAACGTCATCGCCGTCGGTGCAGGCAAAGGCGGAGTGGGCAAGACCACTGTGGCCGTCAACCTGGCCGTGGCACTGTCAAAAGCGGGCAGCCGTGTGGCCCTGCTCGATGGCGACATGTACGGGCCCAACATTCCGATCATGCTCGGCTTCGAGAAGGGGCGTCGCCTCGAGCAGGACGGCGACAAAATTCTCCCCGCCGAAGCGTTCGGCATTCAGGCGGTCTCGATGGGGTTCCTCACGCAGGACGATGCCCCGGTGATCTGGCGCGGTCCGATGCTGCACGGTGCCATTCAGCAATTTTTCCGTGATGTGAAGTGGACCGACGTGGACTACCTCATCGTCGACATGCCGCCGGGCACGGGCGACGTGGCGCTGAGCCTGAGTCAGACGGTGCCGGTCGCGGGGGCGGTGGTCGTCACCACGCCGCAGACCGTGTCGGTGGCCGACACACGGCGCGCGGTGAAGATGTATCAGAAGCTGAACATCCCGGTCATCGGCCTCATCGAGAACATGAGCCACTTCGAGTGTTCGGGATGCGGAAAAGAAGCCGACATCTTCGGCAAGGGTGGTGGCGAAGCGCTGGCCACGGAACTCGGGATCCCGTTCCTCGGGCGGATTCCACTCTCCGAGCCTGTCCGCATCGGCGGCGATGCGGGCACACCGGTGGTGGTGTCGTTGCCCGACTCACCGGCGGCACTCGCCCTGACATCGGCCGCTGCACGTGTGGCGCAGCAGGTGTCGATTGCCTCGTACGCCCGCAAGGCCATTCCACTGACGCAGGTCAATTGATTCCGTTCACGAAGCACACGCTCGCGAACGGTCTCGACGTCATCGTCCACCAGGATCGACACCAACCGCTGGTGGCGGTCAACCTCTGGTATCACGTCGGATCCAAAAACGAACGGCTCGGACGCACCGGCCTCGCGCATCTGTTTGAACATCTGATGTTCAAGGGCGCCCAACACCAGCCGCGTGGGTACTTCGAGCCGTTGCAGGAGGCGGGTGGGTCGCTCAACGGATCCACCAGTGCCGATCGCACCAACTACTGGGCGGTGATGCCTGCTGGTGCCGCTGAACTCGCGTTGTGGATGGAATCCGATCGCATGGGCTGGTTGTTGCCTGCACTGACCGAGGAGCGCTTCGACACCGAACGTGAGGTCGTGCTCAATGAGCGGCGACAAAGTTACGAGAACCGTCCGTACGGTCTGGCTTACTTTGCGTTGTCGGAAGCCATCTATCCGTCCGATCATCCATATCACTGGCCGACGATTGGGTATCCCACCGACCTGCGGGCGACGACGGTCGACGATGCGCGGGCATTTTTTTCGGCGTATTACCATCCGGCGAATGCGTCGCTGGCGATTGCCGGCGACATCGATATCGACGTGGCGCTGCGCATGGCCGAGCGGCTGTTTGGCGAGATTCCTGCGGGGCCATCCGTGCCACGACTGGCGGTGACGCCCGCCCCCGCGGTCGCGCGTCGTCTCCTGCTGGAAGATCGCGTGGAGTTGCCGCGGCTGTATCTGCTGTGGCCGTCGCCGCCGCTGTTTAGTGCCGATGACGCCGCGCTCGACGTGGCCGCCGACATCATGGCCAACGGCCGGACGTCGCGCCTGTATCGTACGTTGATACACGATCGTCGCCGCGCGGCTGAACTCGGTGCGGCGCAGGGCTCGCGTGAATTGGGCAGTCTGTTTCAAGTGGTCGCGACCGCCGCGCCTGAGGTGTCGCTCGAAGAACTCCGCCAGTCGATCGTGGACGAGGTGACGCGACTGGCCACCGTCGGTCCGTCCACCCAGGAACTGGATCGATCGCGGGTGCAGGCCGAGAGTGCCTTCGTCTCTCGATTGCAGACACTTGGTGGGTTTGGCGGCAAGGCCGATCAGTTGAATGCGTACAACGTGTACACCGGGTCGCCTGCGTTTTTTGCGGACGACCTGCAGCGGTACCTGCGATTGACGCCCGCCGATATCCAGCAGGCGGCGGTGCGCTGGCTTGATCCGGACAAGGCCACCATGTTGTCAGTGGTGCCCACGGGCCAACCTGGATTGGCACTGGCGGATTCGATTCCGGCAACGGTGACCACATGAGTGATCGCTTTACGCCCCCCGACCCCGGCGCACCCGTCGCGGTTCGTTTTCCGCCCGTGCAGCGCGCCACGCTCGATAGCGGACTCGCCGTCTGGACGTTGCCCCACACGGCACTGCCGGTCGTCACCATGGCACTCGTGGTGCCGTTTGGATCACGTCACGATCCGGCCGACCATCCCGGACTGGCCGGCGTGGTCGCCGACATGCTCGACGAGGGTGCCGGGGATCGTGATGCGATTGGGCTGGCTGCGGCGTTCGCCTCACTCGGCACGGAACTGTCGGTGGATGTCGGACCGGATGTCACGACGATCTCGCTGACCGTGCTGTCACGGTTTTTCGAGCCGGCCGTCGACATCCTCTTTGACGTGGTCGCCCGTCCACGTTTTGAAGAAGCGGACTTTCTCCGCGTGGTCGAAATGCGGATCAACCGGTTGCGGCAGTTGCGCAGTTCGGCGTCGGCGATTGCGGACCGCGTGTTGTTGCGCGGCGTGTTTGGCGACCATCCGTATGGGCACAGCACGTTGGGCACGACCGCCGCCCTGGAGGCGTTGTCCATCGATGACGTCCGCAAGGGTCATGCCCGCATGGTGTCACCCGTCGGCGCGACCTGCATCGTGGCCGGCGAGGTTGAGGCCGCCGTGGTGCACGATGTGGTCGCGAGGCACGCCGCACGTTGGCCCATGCCGAACGGCACGGGCAAGGCCGTGACGCCGACGATGGTGCAGCCGCAACCGCCACGCGTGTATTTGGTGCATCGGCCGGGTTCGCCGCAGACCGAAGTGCGGGTGGGACACCAGGGACCATCGCGGCATGTGGACGCGTATCACGCGCTGGTGACGCTCAACGCCGTCCTGGGCGGGCAGTTCACCAGTCGTATCAACCTCAATTTGCGGGAAACACGCGGGCTGACCTATGGCGCTCACACCGGGTTTGATTTCCGAGTGCAGGGTGGCGCGTTTTCGTGCGACACCGCCGTGCAGGCCGATGCCACGCCGCTTGTTGTGCGGGAGATCCTTGCGGAGTGTGCGGCGGTGGGCACGACACGTCCCGCCGTGGGCGACGAACTGGCCCTGGCCAAGTCCTCGCTGACACGCGGGTATGTGCGTCACTTCGAGACGCCCGCGCACCTGGCGCATGCGGCCGCGCGACTGGCGACGTTTGATCTGCCCGAAAATACGTTCGAACGTTACGTCCCCGGTGTGGAGGCCGTGACGGCGGCCGACGTCACGGCGGCCGCCCTTCGCTACGTACGTCCGCAGGAGGCGACGGTGGTGCTCGTCGGCGACGGTACGGCGTGGCGCGACCAATTGACGGAGTTCGGACGACCCGTGGAAGAGGTCGAGGATCGATGAAGGCGGTCCGGTTTCACGCACACGGTGGACCCGACGTCCTGCAGTACGAAGACGCGCCGGATCCACAGGTCCGTGCGGGCCACGTGTGTATTCGTGTGGCCGCGTGTGCGCTCAATCATCTCGACTTGTGGCAGCGCCGTGGTCTCGATCGCGTGCGACTGCCCATGCCGCACATTTCGGGCGCTGATGTCTCCGGGACCATCGCCGAAGTCGGCGCGGATGTCACCGGTCTGACGGTCGGTCAGCGCGTCATGCTGCAACCCGGTGTGAGTTGTGGGCGATGTGAGGAGTGTCTATCGGGGCGTGACTTCCTCTGTCGGTCGTACGATGTGCTTGGGTATCAGAGTGACGGCGGGTACGCCGAGCTCGTCGTCGTACCCGCCGCCAACGTCATTCCGATTCCCGATCACATCGACTTCGTGTCCGCCGCCGCGTTTCCCCTCACGTTCCTGACCGCGTGGCACATGTTGTATGCGGGTGGCGCCCTGACCTCAGCCAGCACGGTGCTCGTGGTGGCGGCCGGCAGCGGCGTGGGGCAGGCCGCCGTGCAGATTGCCAGGGCTGCGCGCGCTCGCGTCATCACCACGGCGCGTGGCACTGACAAGTGCGCGCGGGCGAAGGCACTTGGTGCAGACGAGGTGGTGGATTCGGCGGGCGAGGACGTGGTGAAACGGGTGAAGGCGCTCACCGACGGCCGCGGCGTGGACATCGTCATCGAACACGTCGGCGTGGCGACGTGGGACTCGAGTGTGCGCAGCCTCACCACCGGCGGCCGACTCGTCACGTGCGGCGCGACGTCCGGGCACGACGCCCGCCTGGATCTGCGACACCTGTTCGCCAGGCAGTTGACGTTTGTCGGGTCCTACATGGGCGCCAAGCAGGAGCTCCTGCACGCGGCTGATGGATTCTTCCGCGGCTGGTTCGCCCCGGTCATCGATCAGACCTTCCCGCTCGCCCAAGCCGCCGCCGCACATCAGCGTCTTGAAGCCGGCTCCCAGTTCGGCAAAATTGTGCTGACGGTACAGGACTGATTTACAGGGAGACACAGAGACACGGCGATTGTTTTTGAAAAACTCTGTGCCTTTGCGCCTCCCTGTGATCGTCGTGCCGATTCCGGACACACGACACGCGTGTCTGTCCTATGCAGTCACGTCGCGTCCGAATGACAGTCGATACCGCCGAAGTAACCCGGTGCTAGACTGGTCGGCGTCATGAGCCTTGCTCGATGGAGTGTCAGCCTGGTGGGCATCGTCGGGTTGGTGGCCGCCACGATGGCCGCCGCCACGGTCTGGCTCCTGCTCACCGACCCGGTGACGGTGGCCGAGTCTGTCACGAAGCTCTCGCAAGGCGACGTCGGCCCGGCCATGCAGGCGCTGGGCACGGTCATCGTCGACGCCCTCAAGGGCATCTTCAAATATCTGTAAGTGACGTGGGGACAGGTGACGGCCGCGATCGCGGCCGCTCGGAAATGAGCCAATGGCGACACCCGACGTCTTGTTTAGTCAGCCGCAGCCAGCAAGGCCGCATAGTGTTGGTGGGGACTGGCCGCTGTCGTCGAGGGCAGACCGGACGGTTCCCAGCCCGGGTCCTGGCCCCCGCAAAACCCGCCGAGGATGTTGGTGAGGTTCGTGTAACCGAACGTCTCCAGCATGCGTGCCGCCCGCGCGGAGCGTCCACCGGACTGGCAGCCGATGAGCAACGGTGCGTCGGGGGGGAAGTTGGCTTTCATCACGCGCACAAAATCCGGATTGGGCAACATGACGCCCGTGTCTTCGTCGGGCTCGAGTAACGGCACGTTGACGGCGCCGGTGGCATGACCATGCGCGAATTCTTCGGTGGATCGCACGTCGACGTACATCGAGCCGCCCTGTTGAGCGGCATGGGCGTCGGTGACGAACGCGTGGGTTATCGACATACAAGAGCCTCACAGGCCGCGGCGATGTCGAGCAGACGAGGCGTGGCGCCACGTGCGCCAACAATCTGCAGACCCACCGGAAGTCCAGCGACCGCAAGCGGGAGTGAGACCGCCGGGTGGCCGGTGAGATTGAATAGTTGGGTGTGTTTGAGCATGGCGGCGCGTACGGGCATGGTCACGTTGTCGATGGTGACATCGGCAGTGCCCGACACCTGCGCGACCAGCGGCAGCGTGGGCAGGACGAGTGCGTCCACTGACTGCAGCAACACGTCCACCGCCAGCTGCATCTGCGCGCGACGATGGAGGGCGGCGATATACGCGGTCGCCGGAATCGCACGTCCGGCGAGCAGGCGATCGCGCACGGTCGGAGAGTACAGATCCGCCCGGTCGTCGAGCCACGTCCCGTGCCACTGCGCCCCCTCCGGCAGCACCAGATCGACATACGTCTGCGTGATGGCGGCGGCGTCGGCAAAGACGCAGTGACTCACGACGACACCGGCGTCGGTCAGCACCGCGAGGGCTTGGGTGAATGCGGCGCGCACGACGGGGTCAATGGGCTGATCGAAATACCCGCCAAGCACGGCCACGCGCAGCTCTCGCGCGGCTGGTGGCCGGACGGTATGCATCGGTTGCCCAGCCATGATCGACCACATCCAGGCCGCATCCTGCACCGATCTGGTGAGCGGGCCGACGTGGTCGAGTGACGTGCTCAACGGAATCACTCCGGTCGCCGGCACGTCGTCATGCGACGGCTTGAGGCCGACCACGCCACAGGCTGCGGCGGGAATCCGGACGGACCCGCCGGTGTCGGTGCCGACAGAGGCCAGGCCCATCCCGGTGGCCACGGCCACGGCCGACCCGCCACTGGAACCGCCGGCCGAACGCGTGAGGTCGTGGGGATTCAGTACCGGACCGTACGCGGAGTCATCGGAGGTGGTGCCGAGCGCAAACTCATGCAGGTTCGTCTTGCCGAGAAGTACGGCCCCGGCGGCCTTCAAGCGCGCGGCGACCACCGAGTCACGGTCCGCGACATTGCCGGCGCACACCCGGGACGCCGCCGTCGTCGGCTCACCCGTCACGTTAATCAGATCCTTGAGAGACACGGGGAGTCCGTGCAGCGGCCCACGGTCCAGGCCCGCCGCGCGTTCGGCATCAGCCGCGCGCGCGACCGCGCGGGCGGTGTCCGCATTCACACGGATGAAGGCATGCGACGGGGCGTCGTGTTGCGCCACGGCCTCGAGCGCGGCGTCGACCAGTCCGACAGCGGTCACCTGACCACTGCGGAGCGCCGCCGCAGCCTCCACAAGGGTTCTCGGATTCGACATCGCGATAGAGTTTACCCAGATGGCTGACACCGTGCTTGCTGCTGTGATGCCGGCGCCCAATGTGCCGGTGGAGATTCGTGAATTTTCTGAACCCGACCTGCCCGTCGGCGGTGCGTTGCTGCGAACCGCGCGCTCGGAAGTGTGCGGCACCGATGTGCACCTCTGGCACGGTCGGCTGTCCGGCGTGCCGTATCCGATCATTCCGGGCCACGTCACCACCGGCACCCTCGACAAGGTGCGCGGTTCGCTCGCGGACGTCGAGGGGCGTCCACTGCGAGAAGGGGATCGGCTGGCGTTTTTTGACGTGCACCGCACGTGCGGCCGGTGTCTCGCGTGCACGGCGCATCGAACGCCGACCCGCTGCCCGTCTCGGCGCGTGTATGGCATCACGGACTCGGCCACCGAGGGACTGTTCGGGGGCTGGTCCCAGAAGGTCTACATCGAGCCGGGCGTGATCGTCGCTCGTCTGCCCGATGCGGTGTCATTTGATGCCTACATCGGCGGCGGCTGCGGACTCCTGACCGCCATCCACATCATCGAACGGTCCCGCATTTCTCTCGGCGACACGGTCGTGGTGCAAGGCGCCGGCGCCGTGGGCATGAGCGCGGCGGCACTGGCGCGCAAGGCGGGCGCGGGGCAGGTCATCGTCATCGGCGGTCCCGCCTCACGACTGGATCTTTCGACCCTGATGGGCGCCGACGTCGTGATCAACCTCGACACCACGACCCCGGAAGAACGTCTGGCCCGGGTGCTGGAGCTGACCGGTGGACTCGGGGCCGATGTGGTGATTGAAGCGGCGGGGTCAGCGCTCGCGTTTGAGGAAGGGGTGCGCCTCGCCCGCAACGGAGGCGCCTACGTGATCGCCGGGCACTACACCAACGTGGGCGACAGCCGGATCAACGCGCACGAACACATCAACCGCAAACACCTCGACATCCGCGGGTGCTGGGGCAGCGAGGTCGGTCACTTCCTGCGCGCGCTGCGTGTGCTCGAACGGTACCAGCATGAGGTGCCCTGGCACCTCATCGGCGCCCGGACGTTTGGCCTTGGCCAGATTAACGAAGCCCTTGCCATCGCCGAGTCGCTCGTGATCCCGAAGGCTCTGGTCGATCCCTGGGCGTAGGGAGGCGACAGGCCAAAGGCCAGAGGCTGAAGGTACGAACCCTGGACCCTGGACCTATTTGCGCGCTTGTGCGAGCGCGCCCTCAATCGCCTGCGCGAACTGCGCGAACGGCACTGCGCCGCTGATTGCGCGCGTGATCTTCACGGTGTTCGTCGTCTTGTCGATGAGCCCGATAAAAAACCCTGGCGTGCCGTTGGCGCCAAAACTTTCGGCGAGCGCGACACTTTCGCGAATGCCTGCGGTGTGTTTGCCGCTGGCCACACAGGCCCGGTAGGCGCCGAGATCGAGTCCGCTCTGCACCGCCGCGGCCTCCAGTGACTCGGGCGTGTGCTGCGCCGGCTGGCCAAACATCCGACTGTGCATCTCCCAGTACTTCTGCTGATCACCCGCGCACTGCGCCGCCTCATGCGCGCGGATGGCCTGCGGATGCAGCTGGTCGATGGGGAAGTCACGGAACCCGTACAGAATTTTTCCGGTCGCGATGTAGTTCTTCTCAATGAGTGGCATCGTCTCGCGCGTGTGCCGGATGCAGAACGGGCACTCGTAGTCCGAGAATTCGATCAGCGCGACGAGCGCGTCTTCGTTCCCCTTCTGGTGCCCCTTGGACAGATCGATGATGGGCCGGGCGCGGCCCAGGCTGGACCGCAGGCTGGCGAGATCCTCGCGCAGGTCCGCAATCTCCTTCCGGAGCGATTCGATCTCCGTCGACTGGGCGCACGCAGGGGTGGCCATCACGAGGAGGGCGAGAAGGGTGAGGCTACAAAGACGTTTCATCACTACTGAGACTCCTGTTGGTCTGCCGCCGGTTTTGCTTGCTCGTGATCGAACAGAGATTGTACGCTGCCCGTATCACGTGCACACGCGACGGACGAGAATTCTGGCAACACTGGGTCCCGCGACGTCAGACCCGGCCACCATCGGTGAGGTAATTCTCGCAGGCGTGGACGCCGTGCGCCTGAACTTTTCCCATGGCACGGCGGAGGTGCACGCCGAGTCGTGCCGGATGGCCAGGGCCGAGGCCGCCCGCCTCGGACGTGTCCTGACGGTGCTCCAGGACCTCGGCGGCCCCAAAATCCGCACCGGACGACTCGCGCAGCCCCTGCTGCTTGCCTCCGGCGACAGCCTCCGCATCGTGTTTGGGGACATGCTTGGCGAGCCGGGGGTGGTGTCGTCGTCGTTCGCGCCGCTCTTTACCTCCGTCAATCCAGGCCAGCGCATGTTGCTCGACGATGGGCGGCTGGAAGTGGTGGTGACCGATGTGCGGCCGGGGGACATCCTGACCCGGGTCATCGAGGGCGGCGTCCTGGACAGCCGGAAGGGCATCCATGTGCCCGGCAGCGTCGTGCAGACCGCCGCGCTCACGGCCAAGGACCACGACGACCTGCGCGCGGGGATCGCCATGGGCGTGGACGTGGTGGCCCTGAGTTTTGTGCAGGGGCCCGAAGACATTCTGCAGGCGAAAGAAGCGGCGCAGGTGGCCGGCGCACCCGGGCTGCCGATCATTGCGAAGATTGAGCGCCCCCTCGCCGTCGAACGGATCCGTGACATCGTGGACGTCAGTGACGGCGTGATGGTCGCGCGCGGGGATCTTGGGATCGAGCTTCCGCTTGAGACGATACCCGCTGTGCAGAAGCTCGTGATCCAGGCCGCACGTCGCCGTGGGGTGCCCGTGATCGTGGCGACAGAGGTCCTCGAGTCGATGCGGACCTCGCCTCGCCCGACTCGCGCCGAGGTGACCGATGCAGCGCATGCCGTGGATGAAGGTGCCGACGCGATCATGTTGTCCGGCGAAACCGCCGTGGGGCAGTACCCGGTGCGGTGTGTCGCGACGCTGTCGGCCATCATCGGTGAAGCGGAGCGTGCGCTGGCGCGCGGCGGGTCCGAACGTGTGGCCACCGATGACGTCCGTGCGACCCGACACGGCCTGGCGCTGTGTGAGGCCGCCGTGGCGCTGGCCGCGCGTGCCGGCGCCGCTGCAATCGTCGCCGTGACCAAGGCCGGCATGACGCCCAGAGTGCTCTCGGCGTTGCGGCCGTCGGCCCGCATCATTGCGGCGACGGCCAACCCGCAGACGGCCGCCCGCTTGGGCCTGGTCTGGGGCGTGACCCCGATTGTGACGGAGGCCTCCACGCTGGCGGCCGTGCGCGACACGCTACTCGCGCGCATGTTGGTACCGGCCGGCAGTACCGTCGTGTTTGTTGCGATGCATGCCTCGCTTGAACGGGATGCCAGCAACTACCTCACCGTGGAGCGAATGTAATCGATGGCACACGCGTCGTCTGAGAAACCGGGCGTTCTCAAATTCATCCTCGACAACTCGCTGCTGCTGATTGCCGGCACCGTCATCGCGCTGGTCTGGGCCAATCTCAACTACGCCGCGTACGAACACTTCGCGCATAGCGTCCACTTCATCGTCAACGACATCGGCATGGTGTTTTTTTTCGCCCTGGCCACCAAAGAAGTGGTCGAGGCGACGTTGCCAGGTGGTCCGCTGTCGTCACCGCGGCAAGCGGCCGTTCCCGTGATCGCGGCCATCGGCGGCATGGCCGCGCCCGCCGGGCTGTATGTCCTGTCCGTGTATGCCGTGAACGATATGGAAGTGCTGCGCGGCTGGGCCATCCCCTGCGCCACCGACATCGCGTTTTCCTACATGGTGGCGAGAATCGCCTTCCCGGCCGGCCATCCCGCCATTCCGTTCCTGCTCCTCCTCGCGATTGCCGACGATGCGATGGGGCTGATCATTCTGGCGGTGTTTTATCCGAGTGGTCCGCTGGCGTTTGGGCAGCTTGGGTTGTGGCTGGCGGGCGCCATTGTGCTGGCGTGGTGGATGCGCAAGCAGCGCATCGGCAATTTCTGGTTGTATCTGATCGGCCCCGGCATCATGTCGTGGATTGGCCTGTATGTGGGCGGACTGCATCCGGCGCTGGCGTTAGTGGCCATTGTCCCCTTCATGCCGCATGCGAAGGATGACCTGGGTGTGTTCGCGGATGCGGAAGCCGTGCGCCACGACACGATGAACAAGTTCGAGGACTGGTGGAAGGCGCCCGTGCAGATCGTGTTGTTCAGCTTCGGTCTGGTGAACGCGGGCGTGCCGCTGTCCTCGGTGGGCGGGGTCACGTGGATGGTGCTGGGCAGCCTCATCATCGGCAAGCCGGTGGGCATTGTCGCGTTTGCCCTGTTGGCAGGACTGTTCGGGTTCACTCGAGCCAAGGGACTGACGATCCCCGCGTTGATCGTGCTCGGCATCACCGCTGGCATCGGGTTCACGGTCGCGTTGTTTTTTACGACCGCAGCGTTTCCGATCACGTCCGTTCATCTCGATGAAGCGAAGATGGGCGCGTTGCTCAGTTTCCTGGCCGCACTACTGGCGCTTCTCGCCGCGAGGATGTTGGGCGTGATGCCCGCGCGCAGGTCAGACCCGAACGCTCCCGTGGTGTGATTCCGCGTGCCGCCTGAGGGCGGTGAGCGAAAGTTGCCAGCCACGCGAGACCACCGCGTAATACCGTCGCCATCGTGGTGAGGGTTCATACCCGTCCTGCCGTACGGTGAGACGACACCCGTCGCCTTCGGGCTGGCAACTGACGTGCAGTGCCATCGGGCCCAACGCATCGCCCTCAGGCGGCACCCACCAGCAGTCGGCGACCAGCAGCTGCTGGCCCGGACGCACGTCGACCACCGTGCCGTGGAAGACGCCGCCCAGCGGCCCCAGCAACTCGTCGCGGTAGGGCGTCTGCGTCCACTCGATCGCAAACACGCCAAACGGTACCGGCGTCACGACGGCATGCACCGCTTGCCACCAGATCTTCAACGCGACGTGGTCGAAAAAGCAGCCGAACACGTCTGCCGGCTTCGCATTGATGAACAGGCTCTGCTCGAACCGGCCCGCCGGATCCGGCACCGTGGCCATTATTGCTGTCGCAGCGACTGCACGTAGGCCACCACCGCCCACGCCTGTTCTTTGGTCATCTGCTCGGAGAACGCCGGCATCTTGGGATTCAGCCGTCCGTTCCAGACCTTGTAGAACACCTGCCCGTCGGCGTTGCGCGCCGCGCGCGCGGCCTGCGTCAGATCCATCGTGTCCGCGTATTTCTTGTCCGCATCGGGACCGTCTCCCTTGCCGAGCGGACCGTGGCACGACTGGCACTTGGCGGCAAACAGTTTCTTGCCACCGGCCAGCGTCGCCGGGTTGACCGGCAGTGGGCTCTTTTCTTCGACTGCCGTTGGAGGAATCGTCCACCGGGCCGCGGTCTGAATTGTGAGTGGTCCAGGGGTCCACGGTCCACGGTCCAGGGTTCTGGAAGCGTTAAGGGCGATCGCACCCGGGAGCAACACCGAGGCCGCAACGATGAGCATGTTTTTCGAGAAGCGCATGCAGAAAGATAACCCAAGACCGTGAAAGGCGTGACGTCGGGACCCCGGAACCCCGGAACTTCGATTCAAGGATGCGCTAAACTTCGAGAAAATTCACACAGGAGTGAAGGATGAGTCCACGGAAGTTCGGCCGGAGGAGTATCGTTGCGGGTCTGTCGGTCCTGGTCGCCTGGGGGACGGCTGTGGCGGTGCGCGCCGGTGAGGGCACGGCGCCCCGAGTCATTCAGGATGTGGCCGCAGGGCAGGACCCCCGCAGCGCCGATCAGCTCGCGACGGACGTCTACGACATCTTCAAGAAGGAATGTTTTGAGTGTCACGACGCCGCGAAAGAAGGCGGCCTTGATCTCCGTACGGAGGACACGCTTCAGGCGGGTGGCCGCAACGGCAAGGTGGTGGTCGCCCACAAACCGGCCGAAAGCTCGCTCTACAAAGCCGTGATGCACGAGGGCGATCTGTGGATGCCCGAAGACAAGCCGAAGATGCCGGAGGCGGCGTTGCGCACGATTCGCCTCTGGATTGAGTCGGGCGCGTCTCTTGCGACGGTGCCGGAAGCCAAGGCGGGACCGGTTGTTGATCTTGAGGCGCTGAAGGCCCGCGAACTGCGCCCGATCACCGAGGACGAACGCAACACCTGGGCGTTCACGACGCCAACGCGACCTCCGGTCCCGACAGTCAACCGCAGCGGGTGGTCCACCAATCCGATCGACGCGTTCCTGCTCGACGCGATGACAAAGAAGGGGCTGACGCCGGTCGGCCCCGCCGATCGTCGCACGCTGGTTCGTCGCGCGTACCTCGACGTGCTTGGGCTTCCACCGACGCCCGCGCAGACCGACGCGTTTGTGAAGGACACATCCGCCGACGCATGGCCGCGGCTGGTGGACACGCTCCTGGCGTCACCGCACTACGGTGAGCGGTGGGCGCGTCACTGGATGGATCTGGTGCGCTATGCCGATTCGGGCGGGTATGAGTTCGACACCGACCGCCCCGAAATGTATCGCTACCGCGACTACCTGATCACTGCGTTCAACACCGACAAACCGTACGACCTCTTCGTAAAGCAACAGTTGGCGGGTGATGAGATCGCACCGGAGTCACACGAGGCGATGATCGCCACAGGCTTCCTTCGTCTGGGGCCCGAAGGTGGAGGCAATCGTCTCGACGCCGTGGACGATCTGGTCAGCACCACCACGCTGACGTTCCTGGGTATGACCGTCGGGTGTGCGCGCTGCCACAATCACAAGTTCGACCCGATTCCGCAAATGGACTATTACCGCATGCAGTCCATTTTTTATCCGACGACACCGGTGGAATTTGCGCTCGTGCCGTCGCATGACGTCACCGCGCATCGCGACGCGACAGACGTTATCGAGGCGCGACTCAAGCCGCTGCGCACGAACAAAACAGAAATCGAAAAGCCCTATCACCAGATCATCGTCGACCGTGAGATCGCGAAGTTGCCTGAGTACTTGCAGACCGCGTGGAAGACGCCGGTCGAACAGCGCACGGAAGGACAGAAGCTCAACGTGCGGCAGATCGAGGACACGCTGGGGCTGTCGTCGCTGCGTAAACTGGTCACCGAGGCGCATCTTGTTGCGCTGATGCCAGAGGAGGTGAAGGCGCAGCACGCGGCGGTGAAGGCGGAGATCGCCGCGCTCGACAAACAGAAGCCGCGTCGACTGGCGACCGCGAGGGCGATTGGCGAACCCGGTCGCGAGCCGCGTCCCGTGCACTTCCTGCATCGCGGCAGTCCGGACGCGCCGGGATCGGCCGTCACGCCAGGGGTGTTGTCGGTGGCGCACCGGGGGGAATGGAAGTTTCCGACCCCACCGGCTGATGCCCCTTCAAGTTGGCGCCGACGAGGGTTTGCGGAGTGGCTGGTGACAAAGAACAACCCGCTGACCTCGCGTGTAATGGTCAATCGCTTGTGGCAGCATCACTTCGGTGAAGGGATCGTGCGTACGCCGAGCAGCTTCGGCAAGATGGGCGAGACCCCGTCACACCCCGAGCTCCTGGACTGGCTCGCCGTCGAATTTGTCGACCGCGGATGGAGCATGAAGTCCATGCATCGGCTGATGCTGACGTCACAGGCGTATCAGATGGCCAGCACCGACACCACCACCAACTACACGATTGATCCCGAGAATCGGATGTTCTGGCGGATGCCGCGTGTGCGGCTCGAAGCCGAAGTCATCCGTGATCACATCATGGCGACGGCCGGCACACTTGATCGCACGGTCGGCGGACCCGCGATCTTTCCGTATATCGACCCGGACCTGTTCGAGAAGAGCTCGAACCGGGACTGGCGCGGTCTGTCCGACTCCGATCCCGCCACGTGGCGCCGCAGCCTGTATGTGTTTTCAAAGCGGAGCATCCGCTACCCGATGTTCGAGACGTTTGATCAGCCCAATCTGATCAACTCGATCGACCGACGGAATCGCACGACCATTGCGCCGCAGGCGCTGATCCTGATGAACAACCAGATGGTGTTGTTCCAGGCGGGCAAGTTCGCCGAGCGCGTCCGCGCGGAGGCTGGTGCAGATCCGGCGCAGCAGGTGCGTCTCGCCGTGCAGTTGGCACTGGGGCGTCCTGCCGATGCGATCGAACTGACGCGGGGAGCCGCGTTCATCAAAGGCAGTCCGGAAGGGCTCGTCGAGTTCTGCCACATCCTCTTCAACCTCAACGAATTCCTGTACAGGCCGTAGCCATGTCACACCATCACCATCACGGCTGCGGTCACGTCGAAAAGATGCTCTGGTCCCGGCGCGAGCTGCTGGGGCGGCTGGGCGGCGGTGTGGCGGGCCTCGCGTTTGCCGACCTGCTTGGACAGACGGGGTTGTCGGCGGTGCTCGACGCGCAGCAGCCCCGCAATCCGCTCGCACCCAAACCGGCCGCCCTGCCTGCAAAAGCCAAGGCGGTCATTTCGATCTTCTGCTACGGCGGCGTCAGCCATATCGACACGTGGGATCCCAAACCCGACCTGGTGAAGTGGCAGGGCGAAACCATGCAGGGTGTGGGGGAGGTGCGCACCGTGATGGGCAACCCGGGCGGGTTGATGCCATCACCGTGGACATTCAAGAAATACGGACAGTCCGGGATGGAAGTGTCGGAGTTGTTCCCGCACATGTCGCAACACGTCGACGACATCGCGCTCATTCGGTCGATGTACGGCGTGAGTCCCGCACACGGACCGGCGTTGTTTCAGATGAACACCGGAACGATTCTGGCCGGCAGTCCGAGCGTGGGCAGTTGGGTCACCTACGGGCTCGGCAGCGAAAACCAGAATCTCCCCGGCTTCATCGTGTTCACCGATCATCGGGGTGGCCCGATCAACGGCCCCCCCAACTGGTCAAATGGGTATCTCCCGGCCGCGTATCAGGGCACACAGATTCGCGACAAGGGGTCACCCATTGTGGACCTCAAGCCGCCGGCCGATCGCACACCGGACGAGCAGCAGCGGTGGCTCCGGATGCTGCACGAGCTGAACGAAAAATACGGCGACAACCATCCGCTCGACACCGAGTTGTCCGCGCGGGTGTATTCGTACGAGTTGGCGTTTCGTATGCAGACGCACGCGCCTGAGGCCATCGACATCAGCAACGAGACCGACGCGACCAAGAGCCTCTATGGCGTCGGCGTTGAACCGACGGACTACTTCGGCCGCCAGGCGCTGACGGCGCGTCGGCTCGTCGAGCGGGGTGTGCGCTACGTCCAGATCTTCTCAGGCGGCGGCAACTTCGAACCCAGCTGGGATGCCCATTGGGACCTGAAGACCAACCACGGTTTGCACTGCGCCGAGACCGACAAGCCGCTGGCGGGGCTCATCAAGGACCTCAAGAGCCGTGGCTTGTTCGACGAGACACTGATCATCTGGCACGGTGAGTTCGGTCGGTTGCCAATCTCCGAGCGCATGGACGGGCGTGACCATAACAACAAAGGCTTCTCGGTATGGCTCGCGGGCGGCGGCGTCAAAGGCGGCACGGTTGTTGGCTCGACCGATCAGTATGGCTACGCGGCGGTGGAGAACCCCAAGTCCGTGTACGAACTGCACGCAACAATCCAGCATTTGATGGGCATCGACTTCGAGAAGTCGACCTACCGCTTCAACGGCCGCGACATGCGCCTGACCGACGTGCACGGCCGGGTGATCCGGGAAATCATCGCCTGAGATCAAAGAGCTCTTCACAAGGAGACACGGAGGCACGGAGACCATGCCGCCGAAGGCGGCCCAGCACTCACTCCCCATGGATCCCCATGGTCTCCATGTTGAAAATGAAATGTGGCTATGATCACTGTCATGCGATTCAAGGTGATGTCCTGCGTGGTTGCGGCCGTGGTGTGTGTCGGGGCGGTCATGTTCGCGCAGCCCCCTGCGACGTACGACGCCACCGTGGCGGCGGTGCGGACGAGTGAGGGGTTCAAGAAGGCGATGGTGGTGCTTGATCGCGACCATGACCGGTTGATCGAGGAGATCATCACCCTCACCGAGATTCCGGCGCCGCCGTTCAAGGAGGCAGAACGCGCGAAGAAGTATCTCGAGATGTTGCGTGCCTCGGGCCTGACCGACGTCGAGCAGGACGAAGAGGGCAACGTGATGGGGCTGCGCAAGGGATCGGGTGGCGGGCCGCTTATTGCCGTGGCGGCGCACCTCGACACGGTGTTTCCCGAGGGCACAGACGTCAAAGTCAAACGTGAGGATACGCGGCTGTCGGCGCCGGGCATCGGTGACGACACACGGTCGCTGGCGGTGCTGCTCGCGATGATTCGGGCCATGAACGAGGCGGGCGTGCAGACCCGGAGCGACATCCTGTTCATCGGCAATGTGGGCGAAGAGGGGCAGGGCGACCTGCGCGGCATGAAATACCTCTTCGGCAAGGGCAAATACAAGGACCGCATCTCGATGTTCATCTCGGTGGACGGCGCGGGTGGGGGAGCGGATATCACCCACGGCGGCGTCGGCAGCCGACGATATCGCGTGACCTTCAAGGGCCCGGGTGGGCACAGCTACGGGGCCTTTGGTCTGGTCAGCCCCGCATTCGCGATGTCGGGAGCGATGCAGAAGTTCGGCAGGCTCACCGTGCCCGACAAACCCAAGACCACCTACAGCGTCGGCGTGGTCGGTGGCGGCACGTCCGTAAACTCCATCCCGTTCGAGACCTGGATGGAGGTCGACATGCGGTCGGAGTCGCCGGCCGAACTCAAACAATTGGACGAGAGTTTCATGTCCCTCATCAATGAAGCCGTCCAGGAAGAAAACAAGGCGCGTTCAACCGCGCAGGGGCCGATCACGGCCGACATCAAACTGATCGGTGACCGACCCTCCGGCCAGACGCCGATCACCTCACCGATTGTGGAAACGGCCGCCGCGTCGATTCGTGCGGCCGGTGGCCGACCGACCTACAGCTGGAGCAGCACCGATTCGAACATCCCCATCAGCTTGGGGATCCCCGCCATCACCGTCGACTCAGGTGGCCGCGGTGGTCGCGCCCACGCGCTCGACGAGTGGATTTCCGTGGACAAGGTCCCGAGCCTGCGCGGCATTGAAATCGCGCTCGCGACCCTGCTCGCACTCGCAGGGGGCTAAGAGATTTACAGGGAGACACTGAGACACAGAGAATCCAGAGATTTTAGAAACAGCTGTCTCTTATACACATCTTCCGAGCCCACGAGACTAAGGCGAATCTCGTATGCCGTCTTCTGCTTGAAAAAAAA
>ENA-ORBV01003311-ORBV01003311.1-microbial-mat-metagenome-genome-assembly--contig:-NODE-3311-length-32370-cov-5.776020_pt1 | contig 32370 bp, 12 predicted proteins | sample MGYA00237777_ERZ505514 | MGnify/ENA primary metagenome ERZ505514 (study PRJEB26160, sample SAMN06269048) | microbial mat metagenome | isolation source: Oligotrophic lake microbial mat | place... | reverse complement strand
GACAGCGATACGTACCGGCAGCGAGCGGTCCCGGCAGGGTACCGGTGAGCGCGCCAGCCTCCCCTTGGGGGACGTTGCCTGCGCCAACGACGAGAGCGGCGGTGACGTCCACTTCCGGAACTCCGGCACTCACCCCGGTGAGGAACACCCGAAGGACGGAGGCGGAAATACCAGAGGCGCTCACGCCAGGGTCGGCGAACGAGATGAGCACATCCGGCGTCGTGTCGTTGGTGAAGGAACCATCGATCGGCGCCCCGAACGTCGCTACAGGAGCCTGCGTGTCGACGAGGAACGTCGCCTCGGCCAACGTTGGGTTCTGCGCGCGGTCGTTCACCTCAACCCGCAAGGTATGGTTTCCATCGGTAAGCGGCGTCGGCTGGGCGCCTGTGCCTGCTCCGCCCGAGAGAACGAACGCCGAAGTTATATCGACGCCGTCTAGAAGCACGCGAATGGCCGGCGGGTCCACACCGGAACTGGCGTCGCCGCCGGGATCCTGATACGTGAAACTGATCTGAGGTGTTGAGGTGTTGAGCCGCGCGCCTGCAAGCGGGGACAGGATGGCTACCACGGGCGCCACGGTATCGGTGGAGAAAGACGCGGTCGCGGAGGCGAGGTTCCCGGTGAGATCCTTGATTTCCGCGACGATCGTGTGGGGGCCTTCGGGCAGCGGCAGCAGCGTCGCTGTGGCGCCGCCCGGCGCGATGGTGAATCGGCCGGTGAGGTCAACACCGTCCACGAGGATTCGGAGCGTCGCGGTGTCGACCCCCTGGGTGTCGCTGTAGAGAATCGACACGTACGGTGTCGTGGTCCCCAGGAGGAAGGAGGCTGCGGGCTGATCGATGGTGACGCTCGGCAGGATCGTGTCCACGCTGAAAGTGATCTCGCGCGTGGTGACGTTGCCCGCCTTGTCGGCGATGCGGGCGGACAGTGTGTGTGGACCCTCGGCCAGGTTCTCGGCGAGACCGGTTGCTGTACCCCCGTCGAGGGACAGGGTGAAAGGATCTCCATCGAGTGTGGCCGCGAAGCTTGTGGGATCGAGCTGATCGTCTGAGAACTGAACAATGACGGGAGTAGCCGAGGCTCCCAGGCGAGCGGCGTTTGTAGGCTGGCCGACGGTCAGGACCGGCGCTGTTCGGTCAACGACGACCGCGATACTCCGCGGCGTCTCGTTCCCCGCGGCATCGCGCGCGAGCAATTGAATGATGCGAAGGCCTTCGGGTCCGGCGGGGACGTCGAATGAGAAGGCCCCTTCGATCGCCAAGGTGACGGAGTCGCCGTCGATAGTCAGCGTGGCGGGCGAACTATCGGCCACCGTGCCTGTGACCGCGAGCGCGGTCGCATTGGTCACGAGACCGGCCGCAGGCGCCGTCACGGTCAGAACCGGTGCGGTGGCATCAACGAGAACCGAAACCTGCGCGAGGCCCAGATTCGATGCGGCATCCCGCGCCGTGGCGATGATCTGGAGGGTTCCGGGCGTCACCGGAACCACGGCCACGTATGAGCATCCTTGACGCGACGGCTCCTCGGCGGTGGGGCTTGGTTGGCAGGCGCCGCGAGTGGCGACGACGCCATTGACATTGAGTGTGATAGCGGTGGCGTCGATGACGTCAACGGTCACCGTCGCGGGAGCACCCGGCAGATAGGCGCCGCTCGCCGGTACGCGGATCGTGACCAGCGGTTGAACGCGATCGACGACGATACTCACGCTCGCCCGGCCGGTGTTGCCTCCCCGGTCCACTGCTATCGCCTCGAACGTTGCGGAAAGGCCGGGACCAACGGCGACGCCCTGTGCTTCGAAGGCCGCGGGTGAACCCCTGACGCCGGGGACGACGGTCGCTTGAACGCCGTTCACCGACACCGTGACGACGGTCGAATCCGCGACCGTGCCCCGAACCGTCAATGTGAGGGCCGCCGTCACACCGGTGAGGACAGGCGTCGAGACTGTCACCGACGGGGACGTGCGGTCGACCGTCAACACACGAGTGGCGGACGTGGCGTGGCCGGTCGAATCGTTGACCGTGGCAACTACGGTGTTGGGGCCTTCCGTGACGGGCACAACGCACCCGTAAAGCCCATTGGTGGCAGTGCCCGCGACGGTCACGGTACCCGCCGCGCAAACAACCGTGAGCGATGGATCGGCATCAACCACCATGCCTGTGATCTCGATCGTTCCATCTGCTGCGATGACGGCGCCGCCAACCGTGCGTCCGCCTTCGGGAATCTCGGGCGTCACCACGGGCGGTGTCGTATCCACGGTGAACTGCGAAATGAGATCCACCCGGTTGTTCGCGTTGTCGAAGGCCGTAAAGCGGAGGATGTGGTTGACGTCCGGGAGGGCTCCTGGCGCCACCCCCGTGGCGGTAATCACCAGCATCTCGGTGGCTGCCCCGCCCGTGGTTGTGAAAGTTACGCTCGACGTTATGTCCACGCCGTTCAGGAAGACGCGAGCGAGAGAGGTGTTGATCCCCGACGAGGGGGCGGTGTCCTGCAGGACAATCTGAAGGGGCGGCGTGGAGGTTCCCACGAAAGAGCCTTGGGTTGGCGAAATGATCACGGCGGTTGGGATCGCCGTGTCCACACCGAAGGTCACCGGGACTGCTTCCATCGCGTTGCCGGCGCGGTCGACAACGCGGGCCTCGATCTGATGAGTGCCGTCAGCGAGGTCGCGACCGAGAGAGCGGGCCAGGGTCAGGGTCGCGCCGGTGGGGGTGAAGATGAGCGATACCGTGCGGTCGATACCGTCGACTTTCACCTCGACGAGCTCGAAATCGATGCCACTGCGGTCGTCTCCAAAGAGAAGGACGATCGTCGGTTCGGAGGTCGGGAGGAAGGTGTTGGATGACGGTTGATCGATGGAGAGGGTCGGCGCATTCGTATCGACTACGAAGCCCACCGTGATCTCGGCTTCATTCCCCGCGATGTCTCGAGCTACCGCGCGCAGGCGGTGAGAGCCATCCGGCAGAGGAGTGGGGAACTCGCCGCGGGACTCGGAGGCGCCGATGGTGAGCAACGGGGTGAGGTCGGTATCCGGAATCGCGGGGTCGGCGGAGAGGAGGAAGACGCGGATCGATGCCGGGCTGATGCCCGACGCGGAGGCTGAGCCCGGAGGGGGGCCTGCCCCGAGCGTGGCCGAGGGGTCCGCGGTCCGCAGCCAGATCTCAGGAGTCGAGTCGCTGGTAAAGCTGCCCGCGCGGGGGCTCGCCATATCGAGCGTGGGCGGGGTCAGGTCGATGAAGAATGGGACGTCTACCACCGTCGGGTTCGCCGCACGGTCGGCGGTGACGACGCGCAGTGTATGGGGACCCTCGGCAAGGGCCGCGGACAACGTTCCCGCAGCAATCGTGGGACCGATCGAGAAGTCGGCAGTGACGTCGGTATCGTCGACAAACATGCGGGTGGCCGTTGGCTCGACTCCCGTGAGGGAATCGGCTAGGTCGATCTGGAGGTCGGGAGTTGCGTCGTTGAGCCAGGCGTTCGCGAGGGGGCCGTTCGTGAGCAGGGATCGGACCGTCACCGTGGGAGCGGTCACGTCGAGCGTGAACGACGACGAGGCCACACCGAGGTTTGAACCCAGGTCGCGGATCTCCGCGGTGACCGAGTTGGGGCCTTCTGGGAGCAGGCCTATGAGTGTGGCACGCGCCGCACTCGCAGTTCGGGCGAAGTCTGCGGTGCGATCCACTCCGTTCACGCGAATCTTCAGGGTGGAAAGGTCCAGCCCCTGCGCGTCTTCAAACGTCGCCAAAAGCTCGGGGTTTAGGAGGTTCAGCAGCATCCCATTGGGCGGAGTCACCACCGCGATCTGCGGGCGGCCGGTGTCGGTGCTGAAGGATGTGGTAGTGGTGCGGACGTTCCCTGCGCGGTCAGCGATGGAGAGGGTCAGGGTGTGAGGTCCGTCAGCGAGGTCGCTGATGGCACCGGACGCGCTGTCGGCATCCACAATGATCGGCACCGCAACACCATCGACCGTCGCTCGGAACGTGTCGAGGTTCAGTTCCTGGTTGTCCGAATACAACACCGCCACCCCGACACTCGCCGAACCCACAACCTGATTCGCCGCTGGTGAGACTGTAGTGACCACCGGCGGAATCGTGTCCAGGTGGAACGATGTCGTAGCGGTCGCGGTGTTGCCAGCCGCATCGTTGATCGTAACTTCGATCTGATGCGGTCCACTCGAAAGAACCAGCGGGGGCAGACCTACCGCCTCGGTTGCGGTGCGGGTGAACGCGCCGGTGATGTCGACATCGTCGAGCGCAACCGTCAGGCTCGCGGGAACCACGCCCGAGGCAAGGGTACCGATGTCGGCGTAGGTCAGTCGGATCTGCGGCCGAGCCTCGTTCAGGATCGCGCCGTTGGCGGGCGCTCCAATCTGAAGGTCTGGCGAAGTGGCGTCGGTGCGGAAGGTCCTCGTGGCGGAACCGAGGTTCCCTGCCTGATCCTTAATCTCCGCGCGCAGTGTGTGCGTGCCGTCGGCGAGCATGATCAGACCATCGAGGGATGCTTCGTCGGGCTGGCGATTGAAGAGTGCCGTCTTGTTGACTCCGTCAATCAGGATCTTGAGGGTGGCGAGATTGGGATTGGAGATGAGGTCCGTGTAACGGACGCGCAGCAACGGCGCCGGATCACTCGACAACTCCCCTTCGAGCGGGGACAGCCACGTGACGCTCGGGGGCACCGTGTCGCCTGGAGTCGCCCCGCAAATGTCGATCGTGAACGTGGAGCCAGGCGAACCACTCACCTTCACGTAGATCTGATTGGTCGACTGCAAGGATGCGATCGTCTTTGTGAACGTCGTGACGTTCTGCGAGAAGTCGCTTGGGCGAACGACTTCGGTGCCGTTGATCTTGACCTCGGCGGAGGATGTCCTGTTCCGGCCCTGGGCATCGCCATTGACGACGCGCACCGTATAGGGGCCGATCGAGCCCGCGGGCAGCGCGAAGATCTGGGCGTAGACGGTCGGGCCATTGTCATCGTCGTCGCGGTCGTGCCGGCCGCGGCCATGCCCGTTGCACGAGCCAGACGTGCGAGTGTATCGGCGCGCGCTCAACACCGGATTGGCACAAGTCGCGGGTGGCGTTGGCGTGGGAACAGGAGTGGGAGCGGCTGTCGGTGTGGGCGTCGGCGTCGGACTCGGAGGGGCCTCGCACCGGTTGGATGACGAGCGTGCGGTGGCGGTCTTCCAGCCGCTGTTGGGGCCGCGCAGCGCCCAGGTCAGGCGGGAGCCGTCGAAAGGGACGGAGAAGGCCGCGTTTGGATAGTGTGGCGAGCGCCCCTTTGGAAAGGCCGTGGGCTGATTGCGGTTCTGGGGCGAGGGCGAGAATGAGTTCTTTGAACCGACCGGAACGGAGATCGTCTGGTTCGTCTCGTTCTTGAAGCCGAAATAGGCGGTGTAACTGTTGGAGGAGTGGCGGACCACACACTCGAGAATCGGGCGGATCGCCTCGTCGTCCTCGTCGTCGTGGAGAAGGGCGGTTTCGGACGATGCCTCGTATTCGATCTCGGGCCTGATTGGAGCGCTGGTCTCCGGGGGAAGCGCAGGCGGCTCTTCGAAATCCGCCGGAGGAGTCAGAGGTGCTGGGGCGGAGACGGCGGCCGCGGCGACCGGCCTGGGCGGCGTCAGCGCCCACGCCGAACTACCCGGGACCACCCAGCTCAGAAGCAGGGCGATCGCGCGGCGAGGCAGCGACGGCCGTGGGAAGTGCATTCTCAGAGGCATCAGGGGAGGATCCAGTTCACGATGAGGGCACGATCTTCGGGGGAGAGGCCTCGGAGTGCGTCGGGGTCGGTGAGATTCACAAGGGCCTGGATGCGGGAGACGACGGTGGCCGCACCTGGGCCGCGGTCGAAGACCGCGAAGTGCATAAAGGCCACCTTCTGCCCGGGTTCGAGGGAGAGATCGCCCCAATCGAACGTCGCCCCCTGGCCTGTGCCGCTCCAATACACCTGAGAGGAGGACGGCATCCTACCGGTCGTACCGCGAACTATGAACCCGATGGTCTCGGAGGTGGCCTGATCGCTCTGAAGGACGAAGGCTGTGTCTGTTCCGTCCACAACTCCGTCGAGAAGTTCGGTCAGCGTGCCTCCTGCCGCATCCGCCCGCGTCGACAGCGTCCGCGATCCTGTGGCGGCATCCGTACCCATATTCTCCAAGACGTCGACAAGCCGGACGAATCCTCCACTCTCGGGCACAAACACTCTTCGAGTGAGGCGTAGGTCGGTTTCGCTCCCGCTAAGCGCCGTGTTCCAGAAAATGGCCGTCAGCTCCCGTCCGTCAGCGGACCGTACCCCCGAGCCCAGATCGGTCCACGGCTCGTAGGCGTCACCGATCTGCGCCCAGGAATCGAGGCAGAAGAACGAGCAATAGCGGTCGCCGGACACAAAGCCGTCAAACAGAAACGGTCCGAGTGTTGCAGGTAGCGCCACTCGGTCGCCAACGGGCACGTCTACGAGCGACTGCATCTGCGCTGTCGTGACCGCGAGTTCACGCCCCACACCCCCGGGCCCTGTAACTTCCACGATGATCTGATTGCCGCCGGGAAGTCCCGTCACTCTGACCTGGCCTGACGCATCCAGAATGAGGTCGACCGAGAATGGCCACGATCTCAACGACAGCTTCGCTGAGTATCCTGCGGCGGGCGTGACGCTGCCCTCGATGAACGCATTGACCAGGACTGAGCCGACCTCCACGTCAGTTGCGAGTGGGAGGTCTTGCCCTGGAAGGTGTGCTACGCCGGCCTCTATGTAGAAGCCCGAACTCGTATGACGATAGCTGTCGGGATCCCACGCATAGATGTACACGGCGTCGCCGTCGCGGAGCCCGCTGAGGGAGTATCTCCCCAAACCATCGGAGGTGGCGCGCGCCACCACGACGTCGGTGCTGGAGATGGAGTCATACTGCCTCGCCACCACAACAGCCCCCGAGACGGGAAGCCCGTTCAACGTCACGCGACCAGAGAGGGCGGATGGACCTGGGCCCCGCTGGATTCGCACTTCAGCTTCCGTCCCTGAAACCACCCTCGCGAAAGCCGGACCGAGGGGGGTGTCGATCCGATTCAGGCCGGGAATGAGCCCCTCAATTTCCGCCGTTCCCTGCGAATCCGTCGTGCCCTCGGCCGGAGGATCCAAGCCGAAGAACGAACTGTTCCGCGCGGTGAGGGACAGCCCATTGACCGGCGCGCCGGATCCGTCCTCGATCAGCACGCGCACACTCCCCCGGTCGGCCGCCTCAAGGGCCTGCAGCTGGCCGAGAGAAACAGTTCCGTTCTCCGAGATCGCGAGGGTCCCCTCGAAGAAATGCGCGCCCGAGACGAACACGATCCGATACGTTCCCACAGATCCGCTGACCGCCACAGAAAAAGCGCCTCCCGCGCCGGTGATACCCTGGGCAACAAGGGTGTCGTCGCGACCGATGGCCACGACCGCGCCCTCAAGTGGAGCACCACTTGAAGTCCGCGCGAAGCCCTCGACCTGTGCTTCAACCATGACCTGAACATCGAAGTTCACGATCAGGGCAAGGTCCGCGGCTGTGAGCCCGTGGAGTGCCTGAGGATCCGTGACATCGATCAGCGCCTGAACCCGGTCCACGACCGTATCCGCGGAAGGCCCGCGATCGAACACGACGAAAGACATGAAGGCGATCTTCTGGCCCGGGTTTAAGGCCAGCTCATGCCAGGTGGGCGAGATCCCGCGACCAGTGCCGTAGTCGAAATCATTCACCCACGAAGGAGCCAGGCCGTTCGCCCCGCGGATGACACGCCCGACGGTTTCGCCGGTGGGCTGGTCCGACCTCCAAACAGCGCCCAGATCGCTCACGTCGATGACCCCACCGCCCATGATCTCGCTGACCGTCCCGAGAGGCTCAAGCACATCGGTCGTGAACGAGTACGAAGCGGTTTCCTGGGCAGTGCCGGTGTTCTCGATCACCTCGACAATTCGAGCGAAGTGGCCATCGGCGGGTACAAAGAGCCTCCGCGTCAGTCGAAGGGGCGATGCCTGACCTGACTGGGGAGAGGTCTGGAAGGTCACCGTCAATTCACGCCCATCCGGGCTTTGCTTCGCCGACCCCGCTTCGGTCCAAGGCTCCATAGAGTTGTAGAACGCCGCGGATCCATAGGAGCAGAAGGGCGTGCAGCGGTTCGTCGCCTCGGATAGGAGCGTCCCGCTGAAGACGAAGGGCGGCAGCGTGACGGGCAGAAGCACCCGAGCGCCCACGGGCACGTTCAGCAGGGTTTCAGATTGCGAGATCAGCAAAGCGGTCTCGCGGCCAATCCCTGCGGGTCCGGTGACAGACACGACCACCACGTTGCCTCCCGGCAGGCCCGAAAAGGTCGCCTCGCCTGAATCATCGAGAACGACGCCGGCGGAGAAAGGCCCAATCTCCACCCGGGCTTGGTAGGAGGACGCAGGAGCGCCGCCCGGATCCAGGATTCCTCGAATCCGCAGCGAGCCAACGGAGTCGTCAGTCGCGAGGATCACATCCTCGACGAAAGTGACCGGTGCTCCCGGCTGTACATGGAAGCCGTAGATTGCGAGCCGATACAACAGGGGTTCCCAGGCGTAAACCGTGACGTCCTCTCCCTCTCGCAGGCCGACCAGGCTGTAGCGGCCCTGTGCGTCCGTCGTCCCGCGAGCGACAACGACGTCTCGCTGCGTCGCCTCGTCCCACTGCAAGCCAACAACCACCGCTGCCACCACCGGCGCGCCTTCGAGAAGAACTCGACCCGAAACCGACGCCGGACCCGGGCCGCGGGTCAGCCTGACCTCGCGCACCTGGCCGCTCGCTACGCGCGCGTAAGCCGCGCCCAGCGGCGTGTCGAGACGATGGAGTCCCGGAATCAGTTCTTCGAAGGTGGCGACGCCCGTAGCATCAGTCGACGCCTGAGACAGAGGAACGAGACCTGGGAGGATCAACGCCTCCGCACTCACCGGCAGATTGTCCACGGGAGCGCCGGCGCCATCCTCGATAGCCACACGTACGGAGCCCATATCCTCCGGGGTGAGGGGGTGAACGACGCCGAGGTTGATGGTTCCATCTTGGGAAACAGTGACCTCCTGAATCGCCACGCCGTTTCCGCTGAGAATCACCAGGGAATAGGAACCCAAAGGGAGAGAGCCGCCGAGCGAGAAGTGTCCGTTCTCGTCTGTGATCGTCTGCAGGAGCAACCGGCCATCTCGGACCAGGGAGACCGTGGCTCCGGAGAGAGCGTCACCGTCGGCTGACCGCGCACTGCCTTCAATGGTCGTCGTGATGAGAAGGGGGAGGGTGAGGTTCGCGACGCTCACCCGCTCCGAATTGCTGAGGTCATCGATGGCACCCGATGCGGTCCCGGCGAGCAACGATGGCAACAGGGAAGGCGCCCCGGTGGTGAAAACGACGATGGCTCTTGTCGAGTGCGGCGGGATTTCGAGGGTGTAGTCGATTCGATAGTTGCCCTCGTCGTTCTGAAGACGTCCGCCCGAGCCATAAGCGACGCCATAGGACCCCTCTTGGATGAAGTAGCCCTCCCCTTCCTCGGCGCTGCAGCAGATCCCCGCACTTGCGGACGCGGTGGCCTCGATGGTGACCGGCTGGTCGGACACATTGGTGAACCAGGTTGTGGTTCGCGCGAACGACCCGCTCGTCGGCACGAAGACCTGCTGGCGGAGGTAGACCAGGGACACGCTGAACGTGGGTAATCCGGTCTTGAACGTTCCGAACGCGTTGGACTCCGTGCGGAAGAGATTCACCGCCCCTTCTGCCCCGAACCACTCGTGGAAGAAGGTCTGAGCTGGATTCAGCGAGGACGAGGCGCAGCTATCGGAGGCGACAAGTCGGTTTCCCGCGCACATGCCAAAAGCCCCGATCGTTTGAGCCGGGGCGTGAGACCCTTGCTGGATGGTCATCTGGCCGGACTCGCCCAGCGAGAGCTTGATGTCGCCGGCGGCCTCCGGGTCGGTCGAGGCAACCGCCCGGACAACTCCGGCCGGCAAGCTCACCACAACTCTGCCCTCGGCGTCGGTCGTGCGAGTCACTGTACGCGGACCGCGCACGGTGAACTGAACCTCTTGACCCGACCGCGGTTCTCCGCCCACCCGCAGCAGCGTCACGTCCAGCACGGAAACTGGGAGTGTGAGGTCGATCTGAAGGTCTCCACCGACGGGAACTGTGGCAAACCGGCTGGCGTCGATCAGGCCCCCCTCGATGCTGGCGCGGATCATGACCACATGGCCGCCGAGACGGGAGAAGGCATAGCTTCCGTCATCGGCCGTCGCGGTGGTCGCGATCTCGACGCCCGAATCGGCGGCGGTGGCGGTGACCGCCACGCCGGGCGCAGGGGCACCTCCCGGAAGCGAGACCGTCCCGTGCAGGCGACCCAGCGGTTCAAAGGTCAGTGTCGCGGATCCGGGGCCGATGGGAGTGAAGTAGGCGGACGTGGAAGCTCGCGCCCCGTCTGGCGTCGTGGCCTCGATCTGGTGCCAGCCGGCGTCCGCGCCAAGTCCAGTCGGTTGTCCGACGAAGCGAACGAAACCCTGAGCATCGGAGCTTTGCAGGGCGGCGCACTGCGTGGAATTAGTGAAGGCGCACGTCCTGATGGCGACGCCGTCAATCGGAGCGCCCGTGCCTGCTTCCACCACCTGGACGATGTGGATCGGGGCCAGTGTGTGGGTGTGGTTGAAAGTATTCTCGACGGCGGCCGCAATCAAGCGAGACAACTGGTTACCGTTGCCTTGGAACGTGACTGTGATGGTCTGAGTCCCCGTGGCCGGAGCGTCGATCCGGTAGTCACCATTCGCGTCGGTGGTGCTTTGCTTAGCACCCACGGCGACGGTGGCGCCCAGAAGCGGCGTCGCGCCGTCCGTGGCCAGTATTCTGCCGCTGAGTGTCGTCGGGAGAGCGGGCAGGTTCATCGCCAGTGTGATCGTCTGACCCTGGAGTAAGGAGCCGGTGGCCTCGTAGGTCGTACCGTTGTCCACGACGGTGGCGAGGATCGACCCGACGGGCATCGCCGCGGTCGCTCGACCGCTTGCGTTAGTGGCGGCGACCTTTGTGCGTTCCTCGGGAGAAGCGCCAGGGTGGCTGCTGGCCATGGTCACGTTGCGCGAGGCGACGGCGAGACCGAGGCGGTTGACGTCGACATTCACTGTACCTGTGGTGAATCCCGCAGGCGAGGCGGCACCATACTTCGCCATGAGGTACGTCTCGATCTGGCCGCGTTCGACGACGGTCAGCGGCCGGTCGTAGATCAAAACCTCGGCGATGTCGCCTTGGAAGAACAGCTGGGTACCGCGATAGCTCCCCAGGACATCCGCGATCGTCGAGCCGTTCGTCACGACTGAGAGGACGCTCAGTTCCTTCGATCTCACCGTCGTCCGTCCATCAATCGGGACGCCGTTCCACCACGTCTGTCCCCCGGTCACGCTCCCGGATGCGAAGTCTCCCCACCAGGTGCCGTTCACCGTGCGGCCGGGATGGTACTGAGTGGTCCCTCCCACTATGTCGCCGAGGAGATACCTCTCCGACGAGTCCGTCAACGACGAACCGTCTTTAAGAACCCAGAAGACACTCCGAATCGTGCTCAGACGAGTCGTGAAAGCCATGGTGTCGCTCACACCGTTGAATCGGAGCGCTGGCAGGCCGTTCGCGGCGTCGGGAATGTGCTTGGGCAGCCGGCTGCCGTTCGTCTGAGTCAGATGATTCTGGTTACCCGACTGGTCCAACCAGACTGGAATGTGGCTGCCGGAGTTTGCGCCTATTCCGGCGTCGGCACGGACCCATAGCCTTAGGCCAGCCACCATCGGCGCCCGGTCTGCCCGCACAAAGCTGGCGGTTGAGACTGCGCTCGTCAAGTAGCTCGCACGCGTAGCGAGCGCCTTTAATGTCGTACTGTCCAGGATCTCGATGGGCTCGGCATAGGCCGTCGATCCTTCATCCGGCGTCGAACCATCGGTGGTGTATCGAATCGTTGCGCCCGGCGTGGGCGTCGAAAGCGAAACTGTAGTGGAACCGCTAAACACCGTTCCCGATGGGTTGATCGTCGGCGCCGTCACCGCTTGAGAGTAGGGCCGGTACTTTCGTACCAGGTACTCTTCGACCGTCTGGCGCTCCCCGGCCGACAACGGCCGGTCGTAGATCAGAACCTCGGCGATGTCTCCCTGGAAGAACCGGTCCGTGCCGCGATAGCTCCCCAACAGATCGGCAATCGTGGGGCCGGTCGTCACCACCGATAGCACGCTCAATTCCTTCGACCGGACCGTCGTGCGCCCGTCGATCGGCACGCCGTTCAACCAGGTCTGCCCGCTGGTTACGTGAGTCGAAGAAAACTCTCCCCACCAAGTCCCGTCCAGGGTTCGACCTGGGTGATACTGACTGGTCCCACCCACGATATCTCCGAGCAGATACCTCTCCGACGCATCCGACAAGGCCGAGGTGTCCTTCAAGACCCAGAAGACACTCCGGATCGTGGTCAAGCGCGTCGTGAAGGCCAGAGCGTCGCTGGTTCCGTCAAAGCGCAGGGCCTTCAGCCCGTTCGCCCCATCCGCCACCAGCAGCGGACGGCGTGTCGAAGTGGTCTGCTGGAGATCGTTGTGGTTCGGCGAGCGATCGGACCAGGTGGACACCCCGCCTGAGGCGTCCGCGATGACACCCTGATCGCCGCCAACCCACAGTCTCAGGCCTTCAAGCGGTACCCCTTCGAACGAGCTCGCGGCGACAACTGTCACGCTCAGAGGCGGCCCACGGTTTTGGGCGGTGTCGATCGGAATCAGCTCCAGGGTATCTCCCTCGATTGCCGGAATGCGCCCGGCGAAGCTCCCGTCCTGGGCGCTCGGGGTCGTGGCGGTGAGACCACTCAGAACGTGGCGTATCTCGACCGACCCCCGCCCTTCGGCCGCTGCCGCCAGGCCGACCACCTGCGCCGGCTCGCCCGTTACGGCCTCGGCCAGAACTTTCGGCAGATCCAGCGCACGAGGTGCTGTGCGGTCGACCGCGACCGCGACCACGGCCATGGCGGATTCCGCGGTCGCCGTGAATGCCCGGGCCTCGAGGACGTAGTCGCCCTCGGGGATCTGGCTCACGTCGAAGGTGACCTCGAGGGGCGCCACGGAGTCCGTGATGACCTGGCCCTGAAGCGTGAACTCGACCCGCGACACGGCCTCTGACGCTGTGGCGCGAACCGTTAAGGAAGTCTGAACACGGGTGGCCGGAGCCGGCTCGGTAACACTGACGCTGAGAACCTGGTTGTCGACCACCACCAAAACCACGGGACCGAACGGACCCACATTGCCGGCGACATCCACCGCGCGCGCCTGGAAGATGTGGGAGCCCTCGGTGAGCGCCAGCGTATTCAAAGCGCCGCTCAGAGCGGGAGCTTGAAGTGTGGCGCGAAGTGTCGCCCCTTCGAAGACCTCTATGCGCGCGATCCCGGACGTTGCATCAAGGGCCGCAGCCAGCAGAGTGTGGGTCCCGCGGAGAATCTGGCCGTCGGCCAGTCCAACCAACGTGGCCTCGCCTGGAGCCGTGGCGTCTATGGTGAACTGAGCGCTCACGACACCCGAATTGCCGCCCCGGTCGCGCGCCTCGGCCTCGACCTGATGAAGACCGTCCCCCAGATTTGCGAGCGGCGTGAACGAGAAGCCCGCGGCGCTCGACGTCGCAAAGACTGCGGCTCCGTCGAGCCGGAGGATCGCCGTCGGGCCATCAAAGCCCGACAACGGGTCAGAAACCACGATGGTGATGGCCGGCCTTTGCACCTTCGTGATCGAACCGGCGGCGGGGGAGGCCAGGGACAGCACCGGAGGAACCGTATCCAGCGTCTTGAACGCGCTTTGGAACGCGGCGGTTTGCGTGTTCAAGGTGAGGTCGCGCGCGCCGTTTGCCACCACGGAGAACGTCCCGTTTAGGGGCAAAGGCGAGGAGGGCGTAAAGACCGCCCGGTTCGGGGACATGAAAGTGGTTGCCCCCGGGAGCACCGTGGAGCCTTGCTTGAGCTGGATCAGAGTCGCGAAGGCGGTGGTCTCAGAGAGCGGCTCTGAGAAGGTGAGGGTGATCGACGCTCCGACGTCGATCTGAATGGCGCCATTGGCGGGGTCCACGGTCAGAACGGTCGGAGGCGACAGATCCTGGGTTCGGAACCGGCTGGTGAGGGTTTGCGCGGGATGCCGGCCAAAGACGTCGGTGACTCCAGTGTTGGCATCAATCACCATCTCGCGCGAATCCGGCCATGTCCCGGTGATCGTGACCACTCTGCCATCGCCGGAGAGAGTCGCGCTGCCATAGCCTGTACCCGCGCCGTTCGTGACCCGCACTCCGGATGTTCCGGCGAGCGCGTCCGAGAAAGTCACGCGCACCGCCTGGTTCACGAGCACGCCCAAACTTCCATCGGAGGGCTCGACCGCGACCACCTGCACCGGCGAATCATCCAGAACGAGGTCGCCAAGGTCGAGCGTTTCGCCGTTTGTCGTCAGGGTGCCGGTAAGCCGGGCTACTCCGGTCGTCACCGGGTCGTTGACAGTGACCGTGAACGGGCGGAGATCGACGCCCGTGAACGTGAACCGGCCGTCGGGCTGGGCCTGCTGAGTCGTCTGCGCGCCGGTGTTCAAACGAACCGTCACGTTGGACCCATAGGCCGGAGTCACGCCATCCGCCCTCATGACTCGGCCGACGATGGTAGCCGAGTCTTGCAGTCGCACCTCGATCTCTGTCTCCTGACCATCGAGGACCAGACCTGTGGCCGTGCCAAAGAGGAGCAACCCATTCGTGGTGATCTGCAGTCGCGCCGTAAACGAACCCGCGAGGATTCGGGGCAGGGCGAAAGCACCGGTCTGCCCCACGTCGAGGGTGTAATAATAGGGCCTTTGCGGGGGGCCTCCCTGAATGGTCACGCGGCCGGCGGAGGGGGCACCCGAGGAATTGAGAGCGACACCGCGGAGGCCTCCTATGCCATTGAGGTTCAGGTTGATCACGGCGACATCGCGCGATGGCACCTCAAACGTCCCGGTGGCGAAGTCGTCGCTTCCCAGCGCATCCACGTTGATCGTGCCGAGACCGGCGGGCACGAAATCGAAAGCGAACGTCCCGTCTTCGTCGGTCGATCCAGTGACGGAGCCGCCGCCTTGCCCCCCTACGTACAGCGAAACACCCACCACTCCGGCGGGTATCACTCCCCCGGCCTTGAAGACCTGCCCGATCACGCTGCCGGTATCGCGCAAAGCCACGTCAAGGGTCAGCGAAGAGCCGTCGCCTTGAAGCGTGCCCGAATTGGTCGCGCGCAGGAAACCGTTGCCGAAGTCGGCGCTCACGACCACCCGTCCTTCGGGGACCCCCATCACTGAGTACTGCCCCAAGGCGTCGGCGGTGGTGGTGGCGCTGTACGAACCTGAGACGATCTCAACACGCGCTCCTCCGCTCGGCGCGCCATTGCTCGTCACCACACCGGAGACGGAGCCGATACCTTGGGCTCGCACATCAATGTTGACGATCTGGCCTTCAGACTCGATGGACCCGGTCGCGATTCCCGTGCGACCCGAAAGGGGGTCGAGCGCTTCCAGCCGGAAGGAGCCGGAAGGAACGAAGGTGAACTCGAATCCACCCGGTGGGTCGCTCGAAGACGCCGTCACCTGGCCAAGGAGCCGGCCGCCCACCACCAGTTTCACTCCCCCAAAAGGTATGGGCGTCCCGTCAGGCATGAGGAACCGTCCGCGAATGACGCCGGTGGTGGTGACGCGAACGAGCGCCTCCACCGTCGACACGCCCGTGGGGATGGTGAGAGAGCTTCGTCCGCCGCGGCCAGAAGGATCCCGGACCTCGATTGAGATCGGACCCTCGAATACACCGGGGAACTCGATCGACCCCTGATTGGAGGGTGCTATGACCCCCTCGAAGACACGATTGGGGAAGGCGGTCTCGCGGAGAGTGACGTAGGCGGTTGGCAAAGGTTCGGCGAGGGCGGTTTCGACCCGCACTCGCACTCGGGCTTTGCCCTTGAGACGAATGTCGTGCCGCGCATCGAGGAGCGCCGCGACATAGATGGTGCTTTGCTCCAGAAGGCCGGTGATCGGATCACGCGCGGTGAGTCTGTAGGGGCCAGCGGGGAAGACCCTTGGGAAAACGAAGAGACCCGCGTTGTTCGTAGACACCGTGACGTCGGGCAAAGCCCCGTTCATCGTGACCTCGATGCCGGGACCCGCGTTTGTCTGTCCGTCGGGCTCGAAGACATGACCGGAGAGCTCTCCGGAAATGGTGCTGACCAACCGCAGGGTCACGCTGGCCTCCTGACCCGGGGACAGGTCGGGACTCATAGAGACCTTGGTCGGCGCAAAGTCAGGCTGATTCGCGATCACGGAAACCCGTCCGGGATGGATGCCGGAGAAACTGAATCGACCATCCAGGCCGGTTCGCGCCCGATGCGTGACGGCGGTGCGCATGCCGCACGTGGAGGCGTCCTGGCCAAACAGGGTCGACCACAACTCGACGTCGGCGCCGAAGACGGGCTGGCCCACGGAGTCGAGCACAGTCCCGCTGATCGATGACGCTCGGGTCTCAACGCGCAGGATGGCGAAGCCGGTTTGGCCATCGCCGGGCACGGAGACGCTCGCACGCGCCGCGTCGATGATCTCCGCATGGTTCACCACCTGGGCGGTGACAGCACCCAGTCCGAGGCCGGTGAATCTGGCCCGGCCCAGGGAGTCCGTGATCGCCGCCGATCGCCCGCAAGGGTCAATTTGTGAATCGATGAGCTTGACGGTTCGCCCGACCAGGGGTTGACCATGGGGATCGAGGACGGTGAACTCGGCGGCGCCCAGGCCAGAGAGGGTGATGAGGGCGCCGGTGGCGGTTTGTCCCGCCTGATTGACGATCGCGAATGTGTGTCCCTCGCGTTTGCGGTCGCGAGTGGTGGCAACCACTCGATGCGCGGCGAGGCTCGGAACCACGGGCACGCGGAATGTGCCATCGGCGGCAGTAAGAACCGAAGCGCCCCCAACGCTCACTATGACTCCCGCCGCCGCGAGGCCATCCGACATACGGACAGTCCCCTCCACGTGGCCAAGCGAGGTCGGCGGGGGTATCTCCACGGAAATGTCGCGCACGACTTCATCCCCCGCGGCCGCGACGCCGCTCACCATGGCCTGGTCACGGCTGTTCACTTTCGCCGTGATCGTGAAGGGTCCGACGGGAAGCCGGGCGAAGGAGTAAGCGCCCGATGCATCGGTCAGGACCGAGTCCATCGCCTGGTCCGCGACACTGTAGATTACAACCGCGCCTGCCGCAGGGCTCGTAAGGCCCTCATCGACCTTGCGCACAATCCCGCGCGCGCGTACGGAACCGCCGTCGATAGTCACGTCAACAACCGCGGGCACGTTCGGCCGGTTAATCCGCCCGGCCGCGGAGCCCACCCCGTTTCCCTTTCCCGCCCGCACGACAATCGGACCGACGGTGATGCCGGACACCGAGTACCTTCCGAGTGCGTCGGTTTGGGTCGAGGCTCCGACCTGCGTTTCGGTCTGCGAAAGTACAGCAACGCTCGCCCCGGGGACGGGCTGGCCCGCGAGGTCTTTGACCATACCGTTCACCGACCCCGCCGCGACCATCACGAAGTCCGCAATGATCTGCTGGCCTGGACCGCGTACCGAGCGGGTCTGAGTGCGTTGCGCTCCGGACGAGGGGTCGGTGGTGTGGAGACGGAAGGCCGCGCCGCACTGGTCCTGCCGGACGTAGCGAAGCTCGAAGGCCCCGGCTTCATCGGTCACGAGCGCAGCTCGGCCATCCGGCGAACTGGAACCTTCGCAAGTGAGGTCGGTGTTCTGCCAGTAGACCACGGTCCGACCGGCCAGAGGCTCGCCATCACTGCCCATAACGCGCCCGGAGACGATGGCCCCGATTTCCTCTAGCCGAGAGGAGAAGGGAACGGTTGCCTCGGGTCCCTGGACCCCGCGGCTGTCCTCGATCCCCTGAACCGAGACCCGGCTCGGTACATTGGGTCCTTCTGGAAGCGAGAGCGCCGCGAACACCAGCCGGCCGGAAAGCTGACGTTTTGCCGCGCGAACCCGGTTGAGAGGAATCGAATAGTTGGCAGTCAGCGAGGCGCTCGCTTCGGCGACCACGCGGTCAAAGACGAGAGCCGTCTCGAATCCCCACGGCCCCGCGCCGTCGAGCGTCTCAGGCCCGATGATCGCGGCCGCAAGCAATCGCGGCCCTTCCGCGGGAAGCGAGTTCACAGAGAGGGTCTGAGTCGCTTCAAACACAGAGTCGCCCTCGATGTCCTTGTGCAGTTGCACACCCAGGGCCGCGTCGTAGGTCACGCGGACGACCGAGCCCGCGCTTACGCTGCCCGCCCAGGTCGCGCGACCAAACGACCCATCCGGCCGCTCGAAGGTCAAGGAAAAGTCCCCCGTACCCGATTGCGTTGCGCGGAACTCCCAAGCGTAGGGGCCGGCCGCCGGCTGAGTCAGTAGCCCGAGCATCATGTCGGAGCCAAGCGGTGTGAGCACCGCCCCGACCACGTTCTGCGCGGCAAGGTCCGCGGGAGCCGAAGGATCCGTCGATCGCGTCGTGGTCCGGCCGGCCCCGTCCACGACCTTGAGTGTCCCGGAGACACCGTCCCATCCAAACGACATGAACGGCGCGGCGGAAGCGACGACGCGGGCCGTATCCAGCTCGAAGGTCGGGCCGCCGCCCCTCGACATTGCCGAGTCGGAAAGGGCAGATCCCACCGCGCCCACAAAGTCGTGGCCGGCCTCGGTGGTCCGCAAGAGCTGATCGAAGCCCGGATCGATCGGATCGCCTGAAGTGAAGTCGTAGAGGATGTCGCGCACCGCGGAGTCGGTCGACTGGCCGAGGGTGACCCGAAGCCCGGCCTCGGCCAGGGCCAGGGCTTTCTTCACCACCATCTGGCCGCTGACGCGGATGACCCCCTGCGGCAAGGTGCCGGCGGGTGCGTTCGCGATGCTCCAGGCCTGGCCCAACACTCTCATCGCCGCCTCGACCACGTCCGCGGGAAGGGCGTCGGTGGCAGCGGGGAGAACGAGGGTGTCGGGCGAGAGCGGCACGTTGCGTTCGCCCACGCCGATGGTGAAGTTGAGCGCCCCGGTGGACCCCGACTGCGTATCGAACTTCAAATACGTGGCGACGACCTTCCCGGTCCGTTGCGACACGAACTCGAACTCCAGCGTGCGAGCGTCGCCGGCTTTGAGCGTCGCGATGCGCTTCGTGGGCTCGTCCTGAAGGATCAGGCCACTCATCCGGCTCGAGTCGAGGGTCAGCGAGACATCGTTGCCGATACCCTTGCCGATGTTCGTAACCGTCGCCCTCATTCTGAAGCGCTGTCCGGTCCGCACCACGGACGGAACGGTGAACGTGACGTTGAAGAAGGGATTGCGGACGAGCACCCCGCCCATCGCCTTGCCCTTCACCGTCACGGGTCCGATCGGAAGGCCGAGCAGTTTCGCCGTGAGGTCGAAGTGAAGCTGATGGAACCCCTCCTGCTCCCCGCGGATCAGGAACTCGGCCTGTCCTTGTGCGGCTGGGGGGAGTTCGTCCACGTCATCGCTGGTGCCCTGTTCCTCGTCGGGCCCAAGGCCACGCACGACGGCGTCGAGAGGCTGGGTGATGACCTGCCCATCCCTTTCGAGCTGGGGCAGGGCCAGCGGATCGTCGAGGGTGCCAAGTTGGAGATCGGCGCCGGGCGGGAGTTTCAGCTTCGCCTGAATGTCGCGGACATTGAGACCCGATCCCACAGGTGCTCCGTTCGACACGTACAACTGCGCGGAGAAGAATTGCTTCAAGTAGCCAACGTTGCCGGGAATCACCAGAACTGCCGGAATGGTGATCGGTTTGACCACACCGGTCGGCGTCGTGTACTTGATCTCTTCTCGCTCGCCGTTGGGCCCAACCGCCTCGAGCAGCAGCGGCATGATGGTGGGCAACTGGATACCGCTTCGGTCGGGCGCTGCGGGCGGCGAGAGGGGCTGCGGAACCGCCACGCCCTGCCGGTCGAACACCACCGGGAACTTGATGTCGATGGTCTTCGAATCAAGTTTGAATCCCATCGTGAACTCGAACCCAAGGTAGTCGTCGCTGTCGAGGACGATCCCCTTGCCCCGAATTTCGTCCAGGGTCAGCGCTCGCGTTTTCACCTGAGTCACGAGGATCTGGTCGATAACCTTGAGGGGTACCGAGGAGGGCTCGACGTCGAGGACCGTCCGCCCATTCGCAACAATGCGAAGGTTCGAAAGCCGATAGTTCCCCGCGATTGCGATGGGGGGAATGGGAAGGACCAGGGGGTCGACCGGAAGGTCCTCGCCAGGCTGGAGTGCCGGGAGCGCTACCGGCTGAGAGAACCCCGGTCCCGATACTTCGCCCTGAACCGCGAAGTTGGGCCCGAGGAACCGCGCGAGATCTGCTATCCCCAGATTCACGCCTCCGGCGCGCACCAGGATTCGGATTCCGCCGGGAGTGTGCTTCGGAACCACGGGCTCTGCGTTCTCGACGGTGGCGGACACGCCGGAGAGCCGCAACTCCATTTCGCCGATCTTGCGGTACTGGGCCTCCGAGGGCGTCGCTCCGAGGAGCAGGAGCATCGTAAAGGCGGCCAGCATCCCGCGAGGGAATCGACCGCAAAGGGTGTTGCCCGGTCGATCGGTCTCGGGCGGCCCGGGGTCGATCTCGGGCACAAGGCTCCCCCCGACGTCCGCAGATTTCGCCTCGATTTGAAGTTGTCCGCCCGGCAAACTAACGCCCCTGACTGACGCCTACCCCGCGTCATGGGTTGGAAGAGTGCGCGGACACTAAGGGCGACGCGAACGCATGTCAAGGGGGGGGATACAATTTGTTCTCGGTCCCGCCCAGAGTTTAGGGCGAGTGCCTGGCAGAAATTCACGAGGGCAGTCCGACGGTCCTCGAACCGTATGCGCCAAGAATGCTCGGCCCACCGAACCATTACGATCGTCCCTGTTCGGTATGGTCCGATAACTCGGTGTGATCGAGTCAATTGGCGACTGCGACAACAGGCTGGGACCGCCAGCATTCCAGGGGCTCCCCCTCGTGCGCCCTTTCCTTCTCGCGACTTCGCCTTCAGACCGCGTGGACGGCTCCTCCTCGAACGTGCTTCGCCAGCATCCCGCAGGCGGCATGGATGTCCGGACCGCCCGAGTATCGGCGCACGAACGGTATACTGTGGGCGGAAAGCGCGTTCAGAAACTCGCCACGCTCCGCGTCACTCGCGCGGGTGAACCGGCCGGTCGGATCATTCACGTCGATGACCGAGAGCCGAACCCTCTCGCCCTTGAACAGGCGCCCGAGTTCAATCGCTTCATCCGCCCCGGTATTGACGCCGGACATCAGCACCCACGCAAGGTTGATGACGTTGCGCTGTCGCTTGGCCAGCCGCTTCATCGCCTCGGCCAGCGCTTCCACCGGCCACCGGCTCGCCACGGGAAGCAACGACTCTCGCTTCTGCGGGAGCGCCGAGGTTAAGGAAAGAATCAGACGGTAAGGTCGCGCTTCGTCAATGTATCGCTCAATCATGGGAAGCAGACCCACCGTCGAGATGGTGATCCGGTCGCTGCCGATGCGTCCACCGCAAGGGTGGCGCAAAACGTCCGCCGCGGCCATCACGTTGTCGTAGTTTTGAAAGGGCTCGCCCTGGCCCTGGAACACGACGCCGGTCACCGGGCGCTCGGGCGATTCGGCGCGAACGCGCAAAACCTGGTCGACGATCTCCCAGGGCTCGAGGTTTCGCTCGAAGCCCATTCGGCCGGTTTCGCAGAACGCGCACTTGAGCGCGCAACCCGCCTGGGACGAGACGCAGACCGAAAAACGCGGCTGCTCCAGCGGAATACGAACGGTCTCGAAGACCCGGCCGTCGCCGGCGCGAAAGAGGTATTTGACGAAAGGGTCGACGGCGCTGCGCCTGCGGTCGGTGACCTCCAGACGCTCGAGCCGCCCCCCTTTCAGCAAGGCCTCGGCCTTCGTCTTCTTGAGGCCGGGGATGTCGTCAAGGTCGTCGCGGTAGGAGTACACGAGGCGCGTGATCACCCGTCGGGCCTGCGACATGTTGAACCCAATCTCCGGATAGGTCTCGACCAGGGTTTCCGGGGTCAATCCGCGAAGGTGGGCCGCGTTTGGAGAAAGGGCCCGCTCATTCACACCGACGACGATATCAGCCAGGTCCCCCTTAGCAGCTAGCCCATTCCGACGGTGCGGAAGGGCCACCGCTCGCGAGCGCGAAGCCCCTTGGGGGACTGGAGTCTTTGCCTCTGCCGCGCAGACTGCTAGTCAGGCTCGGCGCGGGAGCGTCTGGTCACAATCGCGAGAATTCCCGCCGGGCTCACCTGGGATCGAGCCCGCGCGCGGGCGCGCACGTGCCGATGGACCAGGATCAGCACCACTCCCACGAGCAGAAGCAGGTGAATGGCTCCGCCAAACGAGTAGCCGGTCACGAGCGCGAGCACCCAGATCACGAGTAGAACGGTGGCGGCAATTTCGATCATCCGGGTGCTCCTCTTCGCAAACGGGTGGGATTCCCCATTCATCCTGTCCTGATCGGTCCGTCCGGTTCTGTGCGATCGCCCACGTAGAGACCGAAGTCGGATTGACCGGAGGCCGGGGTTTCGGATCTACTTCGCCCATCGCAGGCGGCTTCGGGCGACCCCGGCCCCTTCCTCTCTTTCCTCGGAGTTCCAAAGATATGCTCGGACACCGCTTCGTTCTCTCAACGGGCCTCGCCGCCCTTCTCGGCTTCCACGGCGCACCGGCACGAGCACAGGACCGAGGCGACCAGCTCAAACCCACACCAAATCGGGGTGCCGACGAGGGCAAAGGGCCGTTCAAAGCCCTCGTGATTCGCGCCGGCATGCTGATCGACGGCACGGGCGCCCCGCCCCGAGGTCCGGTCGATATCGTGATCGAGGGCAACCGCATCACGCGAGTTCGGCCCGCCGGCACCCCGGGGCTGCCCCTCGCGGCCAATCGCGACCCGAAGAACGCCGACCTCGAAATCGACGCCACCGGCCAATACATCCTGCCCGGCTTCATAGACCTCCACGTCCACGCGGGGGCGAAGCCAAAGAACGACGAGGCGGAGTATGCCTACAAGCTCTGGCTCGCCCACGGCGTCACCACGGTGCGTGGCGTGCCCCTCTCCGACCATGCGTTCTCTTCGAAGGACAAGGACCGCAGCGCCAGGAACGAGATCGTGGCCCCGCGCATCTTCAACTATCAGCGCGCGGGACAAGGCTGGGGGAAGCCGTCCCCCGACACTCCGGAAGCCGCGCGGGAGTACGTCCGCTGGGCCGCGGAGAACAACATCGATGGCCTCAAGCTCGGCGCTCACCGGCCCGAGATCATGGCCGCGCTCCTTGACGAGGCGAAGAAACTCGGCCTCGGGTCCACCGCGCATCTCGATCAGGGCGGCGTAGCGCAGATGAACGCCATCAAAGCGGCCCGACTCGGCCTCGGCACCGTCACCCACTTCTACGGCCACCTCGAATCGCTCCTGAAGGACTACGTGGTTCAGCCCTATCCTGTGGGTCAGAACAGCAGCGACGAGTACATGCGCTTCGGCCAGGTGGCGCGCCTGTGGGACAAGATCCACACGCCAGGAGGACCGGAATGGAAAGCCTATCTCGAGGAACACCTCAAGCTCGGCACCACCTTCGATCCCACGCTAACCATCTACTCGGCCGGACGCGACGTGTTGAAGTTCCGCAACGCTCCCTGGCATGACAAGTACACCCTGCCTTCGTTGATGGACTTCTACTCGCCTTCCCGCTCGAACCACGGAGCCTACTGGTTTGATTGGACCACCGAGGACGAAGTCGCGTGGCGCAACTTCTACCAGGTGTGGTTCCGGCTGATGAACGACTACAAGAAGATTGGCGGTCGCGTGAGCACGGGGTCCGACTCGGGCTTCATCTACCAGACCTACGGCTGGGGCTACATCAACGAGCTCGAGATGCTTCAGGAGGCGGGGTTCCATCCGCTGGAAGTCATCCAGTCGGCCACCATGAACGGTGCCTTGACGTTGTACGAGCCGAAGAAGAAGCCTATCGAGTTTGGCGTGGTTCGCGCGGGGCTGCTGGCCGATCTCGTCATCACCACCGAAAACCCGTTGCAAAACTTCAAAACCCTCTACGGCAACGGCGCGCTCTACCTCAATGAGAAGACCGGGAAAGAAGACTGGAAGGGCGGAGTGAAGTACACGATCAAGGACGGCATCGTCTACGACGCGAAGAAGCTCCTGGCCGATGTGGCCGCGATGGTCGAGAAGCAGAAGAAGGAACGGGCGGCCAAGAAGTAGCTTGGGTCGGGTGGGCGGAACCGCCACCGCCCCACCGCCGATCACGTCACCCACCAATCGAGGTCCACGGGCGAGGCAAACCTCGCCCGTACGTTTTGGTGCCCCCCAAAACCGTAGGGGCCATGCGCCCTCGCAATGACGTAGGGAACAACGGCCTTGGTGCGGTTGGGGTGCGGTGGGCCGGGCATGCCCGGCGGATCGGGCGGCACGGGCGTGGTTTGACCGAACACCCCCACCAATGGGATCACCAAACCGTAGGGGCGAAGCATGCCTCGCCCGTGACCCCCTGCCCTAAGGAATAGAGATGGCGATGTAGTGAATCGGCGCCTTACCGATGTTCGCGAAACGGTGGTCGGCGTTGCGCGGGATGAAGTAGGTCTGGCCCATTTTCCAGGGCCCCTGATTCTTGCCGAGGACCGACACGTCTGCGGTCCCCTCCGACGTGGCGATGATCAGAACATCCATAGGGTGCGTGCCGGGCGCTTCAACCGAGCCGCCTTCCCGGATCGTACGCGTCGCCTTGAATGCCTTCTCTTCGAACAGGACCTCACGCATCACCCCCGGCTCCGGCGTCGCCGCCGGTTTCGTGGCCTGCGCGTAGACCGTCGCCCCCATCATGGCGAAACAAAACGCCTTCCCGACTTCTCGCATCTTCATTGAACATCCTCCATTGTGCCGGATCTTAGCCCCACCCGAAGTCCTCCAGACGCCTGCGCACCGGGCCCACGCATCACAGTAGGATCAGCGCAACGGCGCGCAAAATTGGCCGCGCGCTCTTCGGAGGTGCTATGCGGAAACGACAACTCGTGGGGGCCGTTTTGATGGCCGGAGGCTTTGCATCGAACATCCAGGCGCGAACGTCGGCGCAGACGCCGGCGCCGATTGCGACCCCTGTCGCCTCACCCACACCCCGCCCGGCGACTGTGGCCTCCGTGATGGCCTCTGCGACCGCGGCCGATTGGCGGCCCCTCGATCCTGAGAACACGCTGTATCTCGAACTCGCGAGCGGACGGGTGGTCATCGAACTAGCACCCGCCTTCGCACCCAACCACGCGGCGAACGTCAAGGCGCTGGTGCGCGAGGGCTACTTCGACGGACTGTCCATCAATCGCGTTCACGACAACTACGTCGCCCAGTGGGGCGATGCGAATCCGGCGGCGACGCGACGGCCCTTCAAGGACGCGAAGGCCACACTCCCCGGCGAGTTCGATCGCGCCATCGGCCCCGACCTTCCCTTCACACCCGCGCCGGATGGAGATGTGTATGCGGCCGAAGCGGGCTGGTCGATGGGTTTTCCGGCCGCTCGCGATCCGAAGACGGGCCGCACCTGGATGCCCTACTGCTACGGTGTGCTCGGAACCGCACGGGGCGCGGCGCCGGACAGCGGCGGCGGAAGCCAGCTCTTCGTGATCATCGGCCATTCGCCGCGGCACCTCGACCGTAACTACACCGCGTTCGGCCGAGTGGTGAAGGGCATCGAACTTCTTTCCAGTCTGCCACGAGGCACGGGGAACCTGGGTTTCTATGAAAAGCCCGAGCAGCGCGTGCCGGTCCAGAAAGTCCGCGTGGCCAAAGACATGCCCGAAGCCGAGCGCACTCCGCTGCAGATCTTCCGCACCGATACTCCCACGTTCACGGCACTCGTGAATGCGCGTCGCACCCGCACTGAACCGGGGTTCGAATATCCGGTCGGACGCATCGAGGTCTGCAACGTTTCCATCCCCGTGAAGTGAAGTGACGCGGACGCGGACCGTTAGACTCCCCCGCCCATGACCGACCTCTACGACGATCTCGTCGGGCGCGGCCTGATTCATCAGGCGACCGACGAAGCCCACCTTGCCGAGTGGCTGCGCACGGGAAGTCGCACGCTGTACGTCGGTTTCGATCCCACCGCCTCCAGCCTCCACGTAGGGAGCCTGCTGCCTCTGATGATGCTGCGCCGGTTCCAGAAGGCGGGCCACAAGCCGATCGCCCTGGTGGGCGGGGCCACCGGCATGATCGGGGATCCAAGCGGCAAGTCGGAGGAGCGAAACCTCCTCTCGGCGGATGCTCTGGCCACGAACGTGGCGGGGCTAGGCGCCCAACTGCGACGCTTCCTGGATTTTGACGCGGGCGACAACGCGGCGAGGCTCGTGAACAACTTCGACTGGATGAAGGGCATCTCGTATCTCGACTTCCTGCGCGACGTGGGCAAGAACTTCCCCGTGAACATGATGCTCGCGAAGGACTCGGTAAAAAGCCGCATCGAGCGCGAATCGGGTATCAGCTATACCGAGTTCAGCTACATGCTGCTCCAGGCCTACGACTTTGTTCACCTGAGCGACACCATGGGCTGCCAACTCCAGGTCGGCGGCTCGGACCAATGGGGAAACATCACCGCCGGCATCGACCTCGGCCGCAGGATGCGGGGGCTGCAACTCTACGGCTTCACTTGCCCTTTGCTCACCACGGCGGACGGTTCAAAGATGGGCAAGACTGAAAAGGGGGCGGTGTGGCTTTCCGCGGACCGAACGAGCCCCTACGCCTTCTATCAGTACTGGATCAACGTGGCGGATGCCGATGTCTCCCGCTGCCTGAGGTTTCTCTCGGAAGTGCCGCGCGAGGAGATCGAGGCCCTCGACCAGGCCCGCGCCGCGAACCCCGCGGCCGGTGAGTCGCAACACCGTCTGGCGGAATCACTCACCGAACTCGCCCATGGGTCCGAAGGTCTTTTGAGCGCCAAACGCGCGAGCGAGATCTTCTTCGGGGCCTCCATCCAGAACCTCGATGACGGGCAACTCGGCGAGATCTTCGCGGACGTCCCCAGCCAGGAGATACCCCGCGCGCAGCTCGAGGCCGGGCTCTCCCTGATCGATGCGGTGGTTGCCTCGGGGCTGTCGAAGTCCAAGGGCGAAGTCCGCCGCAAGGTCGAGGAGGGCGGCGTCTACGTGAACAACCTCCGAAGCGCCGACGTCAACCGCAAGCTCAGCCCACTGGACCTCGCCAGCAAGTCGATGCTGGTCCTCCGCCTGGGTCGAAAGAACTACGCCCTGCTGCGTTTCTCGTAGGCATAGCGATAGCGGTTCTGCACAGGCGGCCGCAGGGGAGGGCCTTGTGGCCGCCCTCCTGGCGGGTAGCCGCTGATTCGGCGCTCCCATCGAAAGGACAGGCACCAGGCCTGCCCCTAAAACTGCCGGGCTTCCTCCTGGGTGCCCGCGTTGAGAACTACCTAGCGACGCACGCCCTGCAAGTCGATGGCTTCGTCGTGAAGCGTCACCTCGAGGGCGGCGAAACTGGCCCACGGTTCGCCCATTGGTCCAAGAATGCTGACGGTGTCGAATCCGCGTTCGCCTGCATAGGTGGCGAGAGTTCGAACGAGGGTGCGTCGCTGCTCCTGACCGAGGAGCGCCCAGGATTCGGTGGCGGAGACGTAGAGAGTTGTCTTCAGCCCACGGGCCTCGTCGAAAACCCGGGGTCCGGGCAAAGCGGTGAGCTCCACGGGCTGAACGTCCGGATCCACCGGAATTTGTGTCACCACCGAACCCAGACCACCCGTCATCAGAGCGAGGGCCGCGGCCACGCCGGCCGCTCTAACCAGGATAAGGCGATGGCGACCCCGAATCCTCTCCGCTTCAAGAGCCACCAGATCTGCGGTGGTTCGGCGCGGCAAGGCCTTAGGTTTCTGTCGGCGGGGATTTCGTTTGAGGCTCGCCTCCAGTCGCAGCCGCTCCCACAGCAAGTGATCGGACACATAGAGAAGAAGCGCCATCTCCCGGCCACCGTGAGGCGGGGCATCGCGCCGCATCGAGGTTCGTAGCAGAAGCATGGCGTTTGCCACCTGCCGGACTTCCGCCTTGTGCTCCGGCGAGGGTGCTCCCTCCTGGGTGGCCCGCAGACAGATCAGATCATCCGCAGTGAGTATCAGGTCGAGCGCTCGCCTTCTATCGGCAGCAACACGTTCCGTATCAGGGATCGAACCATCGTATGACCCAAGAAAGACATCCAGATCGAGTTGGAAAGCCTCGGCCGAGCGCGGAAGCCGGAGATAACGACCGATGATCTCCGCGTTCTCGGGAAGCTTCGCGAGTTCGAAGGCGCGGGCAGAGGGCTGTTGCTCGGTCTCCGGGGTTTCCTCGGCGTCGGTCCCGGTCGTCTCCGGCCCCTCCGGCACGGATTCTTCCGCCTCGCCGCCGGAAGCGGCGGAATCGGGCTTCACTGCCGGGGCAGGCGTGGGCTGCCTCTTGCGCCTAACGAACTCCAGTCCTGAGAGGTCCACCTCGCCCGTGCGAAGGTCCGCCCTGGATCCTTCAGGAGCACTCGGCGCTTCGGGAACCGGACCTGGTGTCGCAGGCGGTTCCGCGGATGGGGCGGAATCCGATGCCGGACCCGCCGAAGCGACGACCGCTGGCTTCAGGGCTTCCGCCTTTCGGCGGGAGCGCACGAACTCCAAGCCCGAGACATCGACCTCGCCCGTGCGCAGATCCGACCGATCGCCGCCCTCGGCCAGCGCCCCGCCGCTTCCAGAAGAGGACTCGGTAGCGGGTTCTGGGGGCGTCCCACCGGAAGCAACCGGCAAAGGCAAGTGAGTGGGAATCGGCCCGCTTTGACGCCTCGGTCCTTTGCTCCGAAGAGGCGGCCCGCCCACGTCGGCCAGCAACCTACTCCAGGCGTTGAGCACGGCCACATTGGCCTCGACCGCGGCCACACTGAGCCGGACGTCGAAAAGGCGCTCGCCCATGGCGGCCTTGAAGGCCCCAAACCTGCGGAGCAGCGCGCTCGCGGCGAACGAGGCCGCATCCGCCTTACCCTGGGCCTCCCGAGCGAAAGAGGCGAGAGCCAAAGTCAAGGTTTCCCGTTCACTCTCCTCGACGTCAACCGTCGACGCGCCCCAGAGGGACTCGAGCGTCGTCACCGCATCCGCCAACTCCGTGGTGGGAGGCAGAGTTCGATCAGGGCGAAGCGGGCCCGCCAGGCGACGGGTGAGAACGTACTCGTACTTGCTCTGGGAGGCGCTCGATGGCGGAAGCGTCCGATAGAACCGGGCAAGGGCGTCGATCGTCTGGTGTCGCAATGGCGCGTTCTCGCACGCCCATCTCACTCGAAAGGCCTCGATCCCCCGGTCGCGCGAAGCGACCTGTTGTCGACAGGTCTCGATCAGTCCGCAGGCGCTCTCCAAAGCGTCCAGGCTCATCTCCAGGTCACCCAGCCGCAGAGCCTGACGCCAGGCTCGGAACGCCGCAGGGAGGGCGTCGAAGCTGTCCAATGCGGCATCGCCCGACGGCTCGAGGTGCGCCACGAAACGATGGGCTCGCACGAACGATACCGAAAGCAGGGTCCTGGACCGGCAGCGCCTCGCCAGGCTTTCGAGAGAGTTGAGGTCGCGTGCGTGTGCAGGCACAGGTTTCAGCGGACCTTGACCACGCGCCCGGACTCGTCCACCTGGTAGATGAATCCTCGAGACACACCCTGCTCGGTGGCCTGGATCACGAATCTTCCGCGCAAGGAAACGGCCGAGGGATTGAGAGGGACCATCGAGTAGCGCACGTTCTGGGCGTCGATGTAACGAGTCGAAACGACCCTTCCGAAGATACTCCCGGAAAAACTATTCAGTTCGTTGAGCTGCGCGAAGCGAGGGGTCCGGTCCGAAAGAGACATCGGCCGGAGGGGCATGGGGTTTGGGTAGAAGAGTTGCTGGTTCGTGGCCATCGTCCGGAGCGTGGACGCAACCGATCGTTCCCTGGCGATCTTTCTCACCGCTTGATAGCGAGGCGCCGCGACCGCCGAGAGAATGCCGATGATCGCCACTACGACGAGCAGTTCGACCAGAGTGAATCCGCGCCCGCGGTGCCGGGACGGCGCGCTCGGCCGCCAGGATCGCCGCGGTCCGGAGGCGTCCGTCCAGCCAGTTTCCAGTGTGGCGGTAGGCATCTTGGGGAGTTGGATCCGCATCTTAGTTCGCAACAGGCCCTCCTAAGCCCCACGCGCCTCGACGGACTACCAATTCGACGGCTGGTAGTCCTTGAGGAACTTGCCGTAGGCATGCTCCCCGCTCAGCAGGCCGGAAAAGAACGGATCACACACTCGGGCCGCGCCATCCACGATGTCGAGGGGCGGGGCGAAATCGAACTCGGCTTTCTTCCGATCCGCGTGGATCGCCGGGTCTTCGTCGGTGACCCAGCCGGTGTCCACCGCATTCATATGGATGCCATCGTTGACATAGTCGCGCGAGGCGGTGAGCGTCATCATGTTGAGGGCCGCTTTCGCCATATTGGTATGAGGATGTTTGTCGGTCTTGGTGCCGCGAGAAAAGATGCCCTCCATGGCCGACACGTTGACGATGTGTTTGTCGCGGGTGGGGACTCGAAGCATCAGCGGCTTGAGGCGCGCGCACAGGATGAAGGGAGCCACGGCATTCACGAGCTGCACCTCCAGCATCTCGGCTGTGGGCACCTCCGCCAGGGCAAGCCGCCAGGTGTTCTGGTGCCGCAGGTCGACCTGCTGAAGATCAGCGTCGAGCTTCCCTTGAGGGAACAAGTCGTCGCGGCGCGTCTCGTCGTCATACGCGTATCGGACCTGAGACAGCTCGGCCGAAGCCACCACCCCGATGCCGCTACGGCCGCCGTTCAGGGTCATGAGCCCTGCGCGATCGACTCCTGGGGAACGCGTCTTGAGACTGCCACTTGCCCCGAGCGCGCCCGAGGCCTTCAGCGAGGGAACAGCCTTTGGGTCAAGGGCCGCCTTGAGGTTCTCGTGGCTGCGCAGAAGGGCGAAGATATCTGGGCCGAAATCGGTGGCTGACCGCGACTCGGTCGGCAGGAGGTCCTCATAGAACCCGGGCGGGCGGCGCACGGTCTGGCACGCGTTGTTGACGATGATGTCGAGCCGCGGGAAGGAGTGTTCGACGTAGCGGGCGAAGATCTCGACGCTTGGGGGATGTCGCAGGTCGAGACCATGGATGTGGATGCGATGTTTCCAGTGGGCGAAATCGGGCTCGCGCGAGTATCGAAGTGCCGAGTCCTGGGGGAAACGAGTGGTGGCAATGACTTCGCACCCCGCGCGCAGCATCTTTAGAGCGATCTGGAAGCCGATCTTCACGCGCGAGCCGGTAACCAGACCGACCCGGCCCTCAAGAGACGCGGTCTGGAAACGCTTCGCGTAGTTGAAGTCCGCACAATCGGTGCACATCGAGTCGTAGAAGTGGTGGAGCCGCGTGAACTCCGTCTTGCAGACGTAGCAGGCTCGAGGCTTCTTCAACTCGCGGGGAGGCGCGGCCGCGGCTTGACCCACCAGGGCCGGGGCCACAAAGACCGCAGCCTCGCGGGCCTGGCGGATTCCGGTGACCGCCCGCGATTCTCTATCCTTGGCCTCTTCGCCCTGGCGCCGCACGCGCCGAAGCGTCTTCACCAGCCGTTTCTCTTGAAACGACTGCGGCCGCGAGGCCTGCCCGGCCGCGATCAGCAGCGCCTGACGCATCTCGAGGGGCACGGAGGCGAGCACGCCCCGATCGGCCACGACCCTTTGAAGGAGTTCGGTGCAGCGACGGACGTCGTCGAGGTCGAGGATACCGTCGGCCTGATGCGGTTCCATAGCAGAGAACTCGGGTCGCGTCACGCCCATCGCCCGGTCGAAGAGAAGGGGCTTCGGTTTTGGTGCGCCAGGGCAATGATCACGACGGCGTTCTCCTGGACCTGATAGTGGATGGTGAAAGGGGGGTACCGCTCGAGGTGGATTCGCTGAACGTTCCCGTTGTCACGCGGTTAGCGAAGCGGGGCTTCGCGAATGCTCTCGATCGCCTTAGACATCTCGCGAAGGAAACCGGCAGCGGCGAGCGACGCAACAGCGCTGTCTCTCCATGTCTTTGATGTTACCGCTTGCCAGTAGCGCAACCGTAGGGGCACCCCCTTTTGGGTGCCCTTCGTCATGCAGGATAGTTGGGACCGGTTTGGCTGGGCGGGCCTTGCATGAGCCGTAGGGGCACCCCTCGTGGGTGCCCTTCGACCTGCTTGATAGTTGGGACCGGTTTGGCTGGGCGGGCCTTGCATGAGCCGTAGGGGCACCCCCTTTTGGGTGCCCTTCGTCATGCAGGATAGTTGGGACCGGTTTGGCTGGGCGGGCCTTGCAT
>ENA-ORBV01003310-ORBV01003310.1-microbial-mat-metagenome-genome-assembly--contig:-NODE-3310-length-32376-cov-15.079074_pt1 | contig 32376 bp, 28 predicted proteins | sample MGYA00237777_ERZ505514 | MGnify/ENA primary metagenome ERZ505514 (study PRJEB26160, sample SAMN06269048) | microbial mat metagenome | isolation source: Oligotrophic lake microbial mat | place... | reverse complement strand
GCGTCCGTGCGGTGCTCTCGGCCATCAGGTCTGCGCGTACTTTTTCTCGAAGTCCCACACATCGGGGAACCCGGCGATGCCGCTTTTCAGTTCCATGGATTCCCCCTCAGTGGACCGGGGGAGCATTGTAACGGCCGCTGGAGGCGGGTTACTGCTTGCGGGTCGCTGCCGATCCGTCGGGTTTGAGCGCGCCCATGGCGGGCACGCCGCGCTTGGGCGTCGGGTCAATGTCGCTCGCGGGCGCGCGGCCGAGCTTGACTTCGATTTCGCTGAAGCTCACGTGGATGCCCTGGCACTTCGATCTTTCGGATCGCACCTCTTCGGCCCCGGCCGATTGTGCACTGGCGAAGTAACCTTTCGCCGCCTCGCGTTCGGTCGGCGACGCCGTACTCGCGCCGATTACAGAAACCAGGCGGTCTGAAGTTCTGCGGACGCGATCGGGGTTGATGCCGCAGGCCCTTGCGGCCCCGACGATGCGCCCGCCCAGTTCGGCCGCCAGCTCGACGTTCGACTGCGCCCATGCGGTCGCCGGCGCAGCGGAGATCCACAGGCCGCACGCCAGTCCGAACAGTCCAGTAGCCACTCTTTTAAGCATCGAATCCGCTTGGGGTTCGCCTTGGAACGGGGGCTATTGTCGCTCATGGCGACTGGACAAATTGCAAAACTCTATCAGGCCCCGTTTCAGGCCGATTTCGTCCCGCTCAGCGAGGATACGAGCCGTTATTGCAATCGACAGTCGTGCCGTTCACATACTCGGGAGATTGCGTCCCCAGCCACAGGATCGTGGCCGCAACCTCGTCCGGCCTGGCGGCGCGTCCGGAGTAGACGGTCCGGGTGACCATGTCCTTACGCGACTCGGGCAACTGCTCGTACATGTCCGTGTGCGTCGGGCCGGGCGCGACCGCGTTGACGAGGACGCCGTGGCGCCCAAGCTGGGTTGCCCAGCTTTTTGTCAGGTTCAGGAGGCCCGCCTTGGTAATGCCGTACCAGAGGTCCGGATGACCGGTAAAAGCCGCGACTGAGCCCACGCTCACGATGCGTCCCCGGCCGCGGGCCGTCATCTGTGGTGCAAGTGCAGCAATCAGCGCTACCGGGGCTTCGAGGTTGACCGCGAGGATCTCGCGCTTGTGCGCCTCGGGGATCGATTCGTAGGGGTCGCAATACAGCACGCCGGCGTTGTTGATGAGCGTGTGGATGTCGCCCAGCCGGCCCACGAGGGCGGGGATCCCCGCGATGTCGGTGAGGTCGTATTGCACGCGTTCGACATTTCCGGTTGCGTCGAACTTTCCGAAATCCTTGTCGAGCGCGATCACGCGCCAGCCGGCCCCGAGGAACGCTTTCGTCGTGGCCAGGCCGATGCCGCGGGCCGCGCCGGTGATCAGTGCCGTATTCATATAGCGCGGATTCTAACGGCTAGAATCGACGCTCCACTCAAAGGGGGCGGCCATGGCAGAAGCGATGTACTGGAAGGAAATCACCGTCCACTGGGGGGAATCCGATCCTTTCGGCCTCGTGTACTACCCGCGCATCGTCGCCTGGTTCAACGAGACCGAGCACGAATTCTTCCGCACCATTGGCTTTCCCATCGACCAGATGATCCGCCAGGACCGCACCACGTTCGTCATGGGCGAGATCCACTTCCGTTTCATCGGGCCGGCGGCGTATGGCGACCGCATCGCGACCACGATCTCGCTCGCCAAGATCGGCGAGCGCACGCTGCACTGGACCTGCAAGGCACGCAACGCCGTGACCAGCGCGCCGGTCACCGAAGGCAAGGCGACGCGCGTCTACGCGCGAATCAACGAGGACGGGACCCTCAACTCGGAAGTGATCCCGGACAGGATGCGCAAAGCGCTGATGCAGTCCGGTCGACTGACCCACCTCGAGCAGAAGATCGAGAAGGAACCGGAATACCGGCATCCGACCGCGGCGCGCAAGCCCCGCAAGGCGAGCAAGACAAGCAAAGCCGCGAAGAAGCGCTAGGCCGGGGCGGCACCGGGCGGCGTTGCGTTACCCGATGCCGGGCATCGAGAAGTCGGCCACCTTGAGCTCGCGGATCACCTGTTCTTCGTGCGCGGCCGTCAGTTCGGTCAGCGGCGGGCGGACCGTCTTCCATTGCGGGTCGTTGCCGAAGTGCGCGATGATCGCCTTGAGCGCGGGAATCATCGGCACCTTCTGCACGATGTTGCGCGTGGCGGTGATCCCCGCCTGGAGCTTGTCGGCTTCGGCCCCGCGCCAGTTGCGGTAGACGTTGTCGATCGGGCCGGGATTCACATTGCCGGTGGCCGTGATGCAGCCTTTGCCGCCGTTTCGCATGTTGTCCAGCAGGAAAACCTCGCTGCCGGCGAAGACGTCGAAATTGTTCTTCGCGAACGCATCCAGCATGGCCTTCGTGTTCGACCAGTCGCCGGATGAATCCTTCACGCCCGCCACGATGCCGGGATACTTGCCGAGCAGCCGCTCGATCAGGCCGAGCGTGATCGGCACATTCGAGACCGGCGGGATGTGGTACAGGTAAAGGCGCAGGCGATCGTCGCCGACGCGCTCGATGACCTCGGCGAAGTTGCGGTAGAGGCCTTCGTCCGAGACGCCCTTGTAATAGAACGGCGGCAGCATGAGCACGCCGCCGCAGCCGAACTTCACCGCGGCCTGGGTCAGCTTCACCGAATCGGTCAGCGCGCAGGCGCCGGTGCCGGGCATGAGCGCCGCGGCGGGCACGCCGCCCTTGACGAGGGCATCGAGCAGCTCGAGCTTCTCGTCCACCGACATCGAGTTCGCTTCGCTGTTGGTGCCGAACACCGCGAGGCCCGAGCAGCCGTTGCGCATGAGCCACTTGCAGTGGCGCACGAACCGGTCGGTGTCGGGCGAGAGGTCCTTGCGGAAAGGCGTGACGACCGGCGAAAGCACGCCGGAGATGCGTTGGGCTGCGGGCATGGAGGGGCTTCTTTGCTAAAAGGGTTGGGCGCCGCTTACTGCGGCTGGATGTTGGCCTGCTTGACGATGCGGCGGTAGACGCCGGTCTCGTCGCGTACGAACTTCGAGAACTCGTCGGGCCGCATCGGCACCGGCGCGATGCCGAGCTTGGTGAACTGCTCCTTCACTTCGGGCAGCTGCAGGATGGAAGCGACCTGCGCATTCAGCTTCTGCACGACCGCGGGCGGCGTTCCCGCAGGCGCCCACATGCCGAACCACAGCGTCATGTTGTATTCGGGCAGGCCCTGCTCGGCGATGGGCGCCACCGCCGGCAGCACGTCCGCGCGGCCCTTGGTCGACACGCCAAGCGCGGTGAGCTTGCCTTCCTTGACCAGGTTGATCGCGGCATTGATCGGCGCCATGTAGAACGCGGTGCGCCCGGCGAGCGCGTCCTGGATCGCGTCCGGCGAGCCCTTGAAGGGAATGTGCAGCATCTTCACGCCCGCGAGGTCCGCCACATACTCGGCCGCGAGGTGCGTCGAGGTACCAATGCCGGCGGAGGCGAAAGGGATCTCGCCGGGCTTGGCCCTGGCCGCGTCGATGAGCGCCTTGAGGGTCTTGTACGGTCCGGTCGGCGAAGTCACCATCACATACGGCGTCATGCCGAGGATCGCGACGTCGATGAGGTCCTTCGACGGGTCGTAGGGCAAGCTCTTGTAGATCGCAGGGTTGGCCGAATGCGAGGACGACTGCACGAGCAGCGTGTACCCGTCCGGGTCGGCCTTGACCACGGCCTGCGTGCCGATGATGCCGCCGGCGCCGGGCCGGTTCTCCACGACGATCGGCTGCTTCCACGCATCGGTCATGTGTTTGCCTATGATGCGCCCGGCGATGTCGGCCCCGGAGCCCGGCGTGAGCGGGATGATGAAGCGGATCGGCTTGGTCGGAAAATCCTGCGCAAGCGTCTGCAAGGGCGAAAAGGCCGCAAGCGCGGCGAACGCAGCGGTTGCGAGGGTGGCGAGGGTTTTCACAGCCTGGCGTCCACTGGGTCGATTGGTCTTTACTGTGCCGGTCATGAAGGGGGTCTCCGTTTTGGTCTTGTGGGTTACATGTACAGCCGGGCGAGGTCCTGGATCGACTTCGCCTCGGGGTATTTGTAGAGCAGCTCCAGCCAGCGCGCGCGCACGGTCTTCAAGCCGCGCAGGTCGATGCCGAGCGAATCGGCTTCTTCCATGGCGAGCGTGATGTCCTTGACGAGGTGCTTGGGGTAGAAGCCCGCGGTGAAATCGCCGCGAAAGGCCTTGGCGGCCTGGATGCGCAGCGCCTTGGAATCCGCAGTGCCCGTCTGAAGCGTGGAAAGCATGAGCTCGCCGTCGAGCCCCGCCTTGCGCGAGAAGAACAAGCCCTCGATCGCGGCCAGCACGTTTTGCGACACGATGACCTGGTTCACCAGCTTGGCGCGCTGGCCTTGTCCGGCGGCGCCGAAATAGACGATCGTCTTTCCCATCCTGGCGAGCAGCGGCTGCGCGGTATCGAAGTCGGCCTTGTCGCCGCCGACCATGATCGTCAGCGTGCCTTCGGCCGCGCCCTGCTCGCCGCCGGTGACCGGCGCGTCGATGGCGCGCAAGCCCTTCGCCTTGGCTGCAGCGTGGATGCGCTCCGCAAGTTTGGGGCTCGAGGTGGTCATGTCGACGAGCAGCGCACCCGACTTGGCCGACTCGAGCACGCCGCCCTTGCCGAAATAGACTTCCTCGACATCCGGCGGGGCGCTCACCATCGTGATGACTGCGTCTGCGTTGCGGCAGGCATCCGCGATGGTCGTGGCGCGTCGCGCGCCCTTGGTCACCAGCGGCTCGGCCTTGTCCGGCGAGCGCGAGTACGCGGTGAGCCCGAAGCCGCCGGCCAGCACGTTGGCGGCCTGGCGCACCCCCATGATCCCGATCCCGATGAATGCTGTCTGCATGGTCTGATGCCCTTGGAGCGAAGGTGAAAATAGCAAGAAGGCGTGATTATGCGCGTGGGGCGTAGGCTGGCAAACACCTTGAAGCGAACTGCCCCCGGGGCGGGTGCGCCTCTATCGACTCCGGGTAAACTGCGCGCCTCCGGACTTTACGCATCGACCCGCCCCATGCCCGATTTTTCGAATGCGGTAAACATCGGCGACCTGCGCGAGTGCGCCAGGCGGCGCCTGCCACGCGCCATCTTCGATTTCTTCGACGGCGGCGCCGAGGACGAAGTGGCCCTGCGCGACAATCGGGCCGCCTACGAGCGCGTGCGTCTCGCGCCCCGGGTGCTGCGCAACGTGAAGACCATCGACATGTCGTGCGAGATCCTCGGCGGCCCGTCCAGACTGCCGCTGGTCATCGCGCCGACCGGCGGCATCGGCATTGCGTGGCCGGGGGCGGACGTGGCGATCGCGCGCGCGGCCGCGCATTACGGCATTCCGTACACGCTCTCCACGACCTCGACCGCCACCATCGAGGCGGTCGCGGAGGCCAACGGGGACGGGCGCCGCTGGTTCCAGCTCTACATTCTTTACGACCGCGATTTCACCGACAAGCTCGTCGAGCGCGCGCGGGTCGCGGGCTACGAAGCCCTCGTGGTGACCGTGGACCTGCCGGTCGGCGGAAAACGAGAGCGCGATACCTACAACCGTTTCGTGCAGCCCTACCGTCCGCGGCCGGCGCAGTTCCTCGACGTGCTGGCCAAGCCCGGCTGGATGCTCGGGATCCTGGCCAACGGCGGCCTGCCTACGCTGGAGAACCTGGCCGGCTTCGACAACCGCAAGCCCGACTCGCTGATGACGCTTTCTTCGGCCGTGGGGCACAACCTCGACGCGGGCTTCGATTACGACGGCCTCAAGCGGCTGCGCGACCTCTGGAAGGGCAAGCTCGTGGTCAAGGGCGTTGCGCGCGCGGACGATGCGCAGCGAATCGTCGACCTCGGCGCCGAGTGCGTCTGGATCTCCAACCACGGCGGCCGCCAGCTCGATTCGGCGATGGCCACGCTCGACACGCTCCCTTCGATCGTGGCCGCGGTCGGCTCGAAAGTGCCCGTCATCCTCGATGGCGGGGTGCGGCGCGGCGTCGACATGATCAAGGCCCGCGCGCTCGGCGCGCAGGCCGTGTGCGCCGGACGCCCGACGCTCTATGGCGCTTCCGCCGCGGGCGAACCCGGGGCCATGCGGGCGTTGGCGATCCTCGCCGACGAACTGCACCGGAACATGCAGCTCTGCGGCACGCCCACGATTGCCGACATCGGCCCGGATCTGATCGCGAAGGCGGGTCCGCGATGAAGCTGCCCTTTCTCGTCGCAGGCGGCGGCATTGGCGGACTGGCCGCGGCGCTCGCGCTCGCGCGCAAAGGGTATCCGGTACGCGTGCTCGAGCAGTCCGACGAGTTCAAGGAGATCGGCGCCGGTATCCAGCTCGGGCCAAACGTGTTCCGCATGTTCGAGTTGCTCGGCCTCACCGACGCGATCAAGGGCCTCGCCGCGTTCCCGGAAAACCTCGTGATGATGGATGGCCTCACCGGCGAGGAGATCACGCGCGTGCCGATCGGAAGCGAGGCGTTTCGCACGCGCTTCGGCGGCTATCCCTACGCGGTGATCCATCGTGGGGACATGCATCGCGTTTACCTCGAGGCCTGCCAGGTGCAGAAGGGCCTCGAGCTCTCGGTCCAGAGGAAGGCAGTCCGCTATGAGGACAAGGGCGACCGCGTAGTGCTGCACATGGACGACGGCGAGGCGATCGAAGGCTGCGCGCTCATCGGCGCCGACGGCCTGTGGTCGCGCGTGAGGGAGCAGATGCTCGGCGACGGCAAGCCGCGAGTGTCTGGGCACATCGCCTACCGCGCGGTGCTGAAACGCGAAGAGGTGCCCGAAGGCCTGTGGCAGAACAACGTCGTGCTGTGGGCCGGGCCGAAGACGCACCTCGTGCACTACCCGCTGCGGCGCGGCGAACTCTACAACCTGGTGGCCGTGTTCCACAGCGACAAGTACGAGGAAGGCTGGGATGCTTTCGGCGACCCTGGCGAACTGCACGAGAAGTTTGCCGGCGAACGCCCCGAGGTGCTGGCCCTGCTCGAGAAGATCGACGCCTGGAAGATGTGGGTCCTGTGCGACCGCGAGCCGGTCCGCGAATGGTCAAAAGGCCGCGTGACGCTGCTGGGCGACGCGGCGCATCCGATGCTGCAGTACCTCGCGCAGGGGGCCAACATGGCGACGGAAGATGCAGTGGTGCTGGCCGCGTGCGTGGGACTTTCAGGCGGCAATATCGAGGCCGCCTTCAAACGATACCAGGACGAGCGTTACCTGAGGACGGCAAGGGTCCAGACCACCGCGCGCTTCTACGGCGACGTGTTTCACGTGGCCGGCGTGCTGCGGGAATTGCGGAATGCCTGGCTCGCGGAACCTTCCGCGGGTCCGCCCGGACAGGCGATGGCGTGGCTTTACAACGGTATCGAGATTCCGGCCGGAAAAAGTTAGATGGCAGCAATTTGACCCGCAAGCCGCTGCCAGAGCGGACTCTTCGCTGAATTTGGCAGTATTTCGGTGCCTGTACCGGAGGCCTACTTCACGATTTCCAGCAGGTCCACCTCGAACACCAGCGTGGCGCCCGGCTTGATCACCGGCGGGGAGCCGCGCTCGCCGTAGGCAATGTTCGAGGGGCAGGTGAGGCGGGCTTTTTCGCCGACCTTCATCATCGCCACGCCTTCGGTCCAGCACTTGATCACGCCGCCGAGGGGAAACGTGGCCGGCTCGCCACGCTTGACGGAACTGTCGAACACCGTACCGTCGGGCAGGGTGCCGTGGTAGTGGACTTTCACCGTGTTCGCCGCCGAGGGCGATGGGCCGGTGCCCTCCTTGAGCGTCTTGACGATTGCGCCTGAAGCGGTTTTCTTCGCGCCGGCTTCCGCGGCCGCCTTGGCGATGAATGCGCCGCCTGCGGCTTTTTCCTTGTCGGCACCTGCGGCCGCGTGCGCGAACCCCACGCCGATGAATGCCGCCGCAAGGCAGGGGCCCATTCTTTTCATTCCCGCGATCCGCATACATTGCTCCTCAATGTGATGGGCGCATTCTAACTTGCGGCCTTCGCGGGGATTGGGTGTCCCAGCACACCGACCCAGCCCTGGACGTGCTACAAAGTATTTACAACGTGTGATTGCGCACATACGGCGCGATTCGCTATAAAGCCTGAACCCTCCGTCAGACTTTCCCTGAAAGCGCCTCCCATGCCAGCACCCTCTCCGACAATCGGCCCACGCCGCCGCTGGCCCTGGCTGGTCGCGATCCTCGTCATCGCGATCGCAGCCGGAGCGTATTACTACTTCTATCACTACAAGGCCGCCGAGGTTGTCGCGGTCCCGGGTGCCGGGGCGAAGGGTGCGGGCAAAGGCAAGGGCGGGCGCGGCGGCGATCGCGCGGTGCCCGTGGTTGCCACAGCCGTCACGACGGGCGACGTGCAGGTGTACCTCTCGGGGCTCGGCACGGTCACGCCGGTGTCCACGGTGGCGGTCCGCAGCCGCATCGACGGCCAGCTCATGCGTGTGCAGTTCACGGAAGGCCAGATCGTGCGCGCGGGCGACCTGCTTGCCGAGATCGATCCGCGCCCCTACCAGGTGCAGCTCGCAACGGCCGAGGGCCAGATGGCGCGCGACCAGGCGCTGCTCAAGAACGCGCAGATCGATGCGGAGCGCTATCGCGTGCTCCTCAAGCAGGATTCGATTGCCAAGCAGCAGGTGGACACGCAGGAGGCCCTGGTGCGCCAGTACGAAGGCACGGTCAAGATCAACCAGGCGTCGATCGACACGGCCAAGCTGAACCTCACCTACACGCGCGTCACTGCGCCGATCGGCGGGCGCCTCGGCCTGCGCCAGGTCGATCCGGGCAACATGGTGCGCTCGGGCGACGTCAACGGCATCGTCGTCATCACGCAGCTGCAGCCGATCAGCGTGGTCTTCCCGATTCCCGAGGACAGCCTGCCGCCGGTGATGGCGAAGATCCGCGCGGCCGCGAAGCTCCCGGTCGACGCGTACGACCGCGCCGACAAGGTCAAGCTCGCCACCGGCATGCTGCTCACCGCCGACAACCAGATCGACCCGGCGACCGGCACGGTGAAGCTCAAGGCGCTCTTCCCCAACGCCGACAACGCGCTCTTCCCGAGCCAGTTCTCCAACGTGCGCATGCTCGTCGATACGAAGGCCAGTGCGACGCTGGTGCCGAGCTCCGCGATCCAGCGCGGCACGCCCGGCACTTTCGTCTATGTGGTCAATGCCGGAGCCACGGTCTCGGTGCGCAAGATCGTGCTCGGACCGGTGCAGGGCACGCTCACTTCGGTGGAATCCGGCCTCAACCCGGGCGAGATCGTCGTGGTCGACGGCGCCGACAAGCTGCGTGAGGGCGCGCGCGTGGAGGTGAGCGGGGCGCCGCGCGAGTTCGGCCCCAAGGGCGGGGCGAGAAAAGGCGGCGAGGCAAGAAAAGGCGGCGAGGGAAGGAAAGGCGAGGAAGGCGGTGGGGCGCCGAGTGGCGCGGCACCGGGCGGGGCGCCAGGTGCGGGCGAGGCGATCAAGCCGGGCATCGGCGTGCCAAAAGAATCCGGTGCGCGAGGAAGCGCAGCCTCCGAGCAGCCAGGTGGCGGCGCGCCGGCAGGAGGCGGAGGTGGCGGCTTCCAGTCGATGACGCCGGAAGAGCGCGCGAAGCGCTGGGCGGAAACGAATGCGCGCATCGACCGCGGCGAATTCGGTGAGGAGATCAGGAAGCTGCCCGAGGAGGAGCGCAAGGCGAAGATGCGCGAGCTGCGCCAGAAGCGCGAGGCGGCCAGGGGCGGTGGTGGCTGACACGACTAAGGCCACGCGATCGAAGGCCACGCGATCGAAGACCACGCGATCGAAGGCCACGCAATGAATCCCTCCCGCCTCTTCATCCTGCGGCCGGTCGCGACGTCGCTCTCGATGCTCGCGATCATGCTCGCGGGCGCGGTGGCCTATCGCGTGCTGCCGGTCTCGGCGCTGCCCGAAGTCGACTACCCGACGATCCAGGTCGTCACGCTCTACCCCGGCGCAAGCCCGGATGTGATGACCTCCTCGGTCACCGCGCCGCTCGAGCGGCAGTTCGGCCAGATGCCCGGCCTCAACCAGATGTCTTCGACGAGCTCGGGCGGCGCATCCGTGATCACGCTCCAGTTCGCGCTCGACCTGGCGCTGGACGTCGCCGAGCAGCAGGTGCAGGCCGCGATCAACGCCGGCAGCAACCTGCTGCCCTCCGACCTGCCGGTGCCGCCGATCTACAGCAAGGTCAACCCGGCCGACACGCCGATCATCACGCTCGCGGTGACCTCGAAGACGATCCCATTGCCCCGTGTGCAGAATCTCGTCGACACGCGCATCGCGCAAAAGATATCCCAGTTGCCGGGCGTCGGCCTCGTGAGCATCGGCGGCGGCCAGCGCCCGGCGGTGCGCATCCAGGCCAACCCGAAGGCGCTGGCCGCCTATTCGATGTCGCTCGAAGACCTGCGCACCGCGATTGCGGCGGCCAACGTGAACCAGGCCAAGGGCAGCTTCGACGGCCCGACGCGCGCCTCCACGATCGATGCGAACGACCAGCTCAAGTCGGCCGAGGAATACCGCAACCTCGTCGTGTCCTTCGAGAACGGCCGCCCGATCCGCCTCTCGGACGTGGCCGATACGCTGGACGATGCCGAGAACGTGCGCCTCGCAGCCTGGGCGAACGAGTCCGCCGCGGTGCTGGTGAACGTCCAGCGCCAGCCGGGCGCCAACGTGATCACGGTGGTCGACAGCATCAAGAAGCTGCTGCCGCAGCTGCAGGCCACGCTGCCGGCGGCGGTCGAGGTGACGCTGCTTACCGACCGCACCACCACCATCCGCGCCTCGATCCGCGACGTGAAGTTCGAGCTGGTGCTCGCCGTCGCGCTGGTGGTGCTGGTGATCTTCCTTTTCCTGCGCAGCGTTTCGGCTACCGCGATCCCCAGCATCGCGGTGCCGGTGTCGCTGGTGGGAACGTTCGGCTTCATGTACCTCGCGGGTTTCAGCATCAACAACCTCACGCTCATGGCGCTCACGATCGCGACCGGCTTCGTGGTCGACGACGCGATCGTGATGATCGAAAACATCTCGCGCTACATCGAGGGCACCGAGGATACCCCGCCAATGGCGCCCCTCGAGGCGGCGCTCAAGGGCTCCGAGCAGATCGGGTTCACGATCATCTCGCTGACGGTGTCGCTGCTTGCGGTGCTGATCCCGCTGCTCTTCATGGGCGACGTGGTGGGGCGCCTGTTCCGCGAGTTCGCGATCACGCTCGCGGTCGCGATCCTGATCTCCGCGGTGGTGTCGCTGACCCTCACGCCGATGATGTGCGCCAAGCTGCTGAGCCGCAAACCGGAGGCCGAGCAGGGACGCATCTACCGCGCGAGCGAGCGCTTCTTCAATGCGGTGATCGCGCGCTACGCGGTCATGCTCGACTGGGTGCTCGAGCGCCAGACGCTGACGCTGGTCGTGGCTATTGGCACGCTGGTGCTGACGGTGCTGCTCTACCTCGTCGTACCCAAGGGCTTCTTCCCGTCGCAGGACACCGGCGTGATCCAAGGGGTAACGGAGGCACCCCAGACGATTTCTTTTGCGGCCATGGCCGAGCGGCAGCAGGCGCTGGCCAAAGTGGTGCTCGAGGATCCTGCGGTTGCGAGCATCTCGTCCTTCATCGGGGTCGATGGGGTCAACACCACGCTCAACAGCGGGCGCATGCTGATCAACCTCAAACCGCTGGAAGAGCGCAAGACCAAGGCACCCGAGATCATCCGTCGCCTGCAGCAGCGCGTGGCCGAGGTCGAAGGCATCTCGCTCTACATGCAGCCGGTGCAGGACCTCACCATCGAGGACCGCGTGAGCCGCACCCAGTACCAGTTCAGCGTGGAAGACGCCGACCCGGTCGAGCTCAGCCTCTGGGTGCCGCGGCTGGTCGAGCGTTTGCGCTCGATCCCGCAGCTCGTGGACGTGGTGAGCGACCTGCAGGACGAGGGGTTGCAGGCGTACGTCGAGATCGACCGGGCAACCGCGGGGCGCCTGGGCGTGACGCCCGCATCGATCGACAACGCTCTCTACAACGCGTTTGGCCAACGCCAGATCTCGACCATCTTCACGCAGACCAGCCAGTACCGCGTGGTGCTCGAGGTGAAGCCCGAGTTCCAGGTCGGGCCGGCTTCGCTCGACAGCCTTTACATCGGCTCGACCTCCGGCCAGCCGGTGAAACTCTCAGCCGTGGCCAAGGTGATCGAGAAGCCCACGCCGCTGGTGATCAACCACCTCGGGCAGTTCCCGTCGGCCACGATCTCGTTCAACCTCGCCGAGGGCGCTTCGCTGGGCGCCGCGGTGAAGGCGATCCTCGCGGCCGAGAAGGAGATCGGGATGCCGCTCTCCGTTCAGACCCGGTTCCAGGGCGCGGCGCAGGCCTTCCAGGCGTCGCTCGACAACACGCTGCTCCTGATCCTTGCGGCCATCGTGACCATGTACATCGTGCTGGGCGTGCTCTATGAGAGCTACATCCACCCGGTCACGATCCTTTCGACGTTGCCCTCGGCCGGCGTCGGCGCGCTGCTCGCGCTGCTCATCTCTAAAAACGACCTCGACATCATCGCGGTCATCGGCATCATCCTGCTCATCGGCATCGTGAAGAAGAACGCGATCATGATGATCGACTTCGCGCTCGATGCGCAGAGGAACGAAGGCAAGTCCCCGCACGACGCGATCCGGCAGGCGTGCCTCTTGCGCTTTCGCCCAATCCTGATGACCACCATGGCCGCGCTGCTCGCGGCCCTGCCGCTGATGCTCGGCTCGGGCGTGGGCTCGGAGCTGCGCCACCCGCTGGGCGTCACCATGGTCGGCGGGCTCCTGGTGAGCCAGGTGCTGACGCTCTTTACGACGCCGGTGATCTACCTCGGGTTCGACCGACTTTCCCGCCGCATGCGTGAAAAGATGAAGCAACGCGCGGCGAGGCCGGCGGCATGAGTACGAATTTGTCTTCAAACGATGAGTCCCGGGTAAGGGGCATGACTTCGAATTTGCCTTCCCGGGTCTCGTGCTTTTGTGAAATCTTTTGCTTGCGCGAACGCGCAAGCAGTGATTTCACAAAAGCACGAGATTATGAAATGCAAATCAAGGCGCGGCTCGCATGAACATCTCCGAGCCCTTCATCCACCGGCCGGTGGCGACTACGCTGCTGACGCTGGGCATCGCGCTGGCGGGCGCCCTGTCGTTCGGCCTGCTGCCCGTGTCGCCCCTGCCGCAGGTCGATTTCCCGACCATTTCGGTGCAGGCGCAGCTGCCCGGCGCGAGTCCCGAGACCATGGCCTCGAGCGTGGCCACGCCGCTCGAGCGCTCGCTCGGGCGCATTGCGGGCGTGACCGAGATCACGTCCTCGTCATCGCTGGGCTCCACCCGCATCACGCTGCAGTTCGACCTCAGCCGCGACATCAACGGCGCGGCCAACGACGTGCAGGCCGCGATCAACGCCGCGCGCACGCTGCTGCCCACGGGCATGCCGAGCAACCCGACCTACCGCAAGGTCAATCCGGCAGATGCACCAATCATGATTTTGTCGATGACCTCCGAGACGATGACGCAGGGGCAGTTGTACGACGCCGCCTCGACGATCCTCGCGCAGAAGCTCTCGCAGGTGAAAGGCATCGGGCAGGTCACTGTGGGGGGGAGTTCCTTGCCGGCGGTGCGCGTCGAGCTCAATCCGCAGACGCTCCACAAATACGGCATCGGGCTCGAGGAGGTGCGCGCGGCGATCGTCGCGACCAACGCCAACCGGCCCAAGGGCTTCGTCGAGGACGGGACAAGGCACTGGCAGATCCTCGCCAACGACCAGGCGCGCAAGGCGGTCGAATACATGCCGGTTATCATCGCGTACCGCAACGGGGCGGCAGTGCGCCTGTCGGACGTGGCCGAGGTGGTCGATTCGGTGCAAGACCTGCGTAACGCGGGCTCGGCCAACGGCAAACCCTCGGTGCTGCTGATCCTCAACCGCCAGCCGAACGCCAACATCATCGAGACGGTGGACCGCGTGAATGCGCTGCTGCCGGTCCTGAGGGCCTCGATCCCGAGCTCGATCGACCTCAAGGTGGCGCTGGACCGCACGCCCACCATCCGCGCCAGCCTGCTCGAGACCGAGCGCGCGCTGGTGATCTCGATGGGCCTGGTGATCCTCGTGGTCTTCGTGTTCCTGCGCAACTGGCGCGCGGCCCTGATCCCTGCGGTGGCCGTGCCGGTGTCCCTCATCGGCACCTTTGCCGTGATGCACCTGCTCGGCTTCAGCCTCAACAACCTTTCGCTGATGGCATTGACGATTGCAACCGGGTTCGTGGTCGACGACGCGATCGTGGTGCTGGAGAACATCTCGCGCCGCATCGAGGAGGGCGTGCCCATCATGCAGGCTGCGCTGCAGGGCTCGCGCGAGGTCGGCTTCACGGTGCTTTCGATGAGCATCTCGCTGATCGCGGTTTTCATCCCGATCCTGCTCATGGGCGGCATCGTGGGGCGCCTGTTCCGCGAATTCGCGGTGGTGCTGTCGGTTGCGATCCTGATCAGCCTGCTGGTCTCGCTCACCACGACGCCGATGATGTGCGCGCGACTGCTAAAGCCAGAATCCGAGCAGAAGCACGGCCGCCTCTACCACGCCAGCGAGCGCGTTTTCACATGGATGCTGCGCGCCTACGAGGTGACGCTCGCCTGGTCGCTCAGGCACGGCATCTTCATGATGGTCCTGCTCGCGGCGACGATCTGCCTCAATTTCTACCTCTACAGCGTGGTGCCCAAGGGCTTCTTCCCCCAGCAGGACACCGGCCGGCTGGTGGGCAACATCCAGGCCGACCAGAGCATTTCGTTCCAGGCGATGCGCGTCAAGGTCGCGCGCTTCGTCGAGATCGTGCGCTCCGATCCCGCCGTGGAAACGGTCGTCGCGTTTACGGGCGGCGCGCAGCGCAACCGCGCCTTCATGTTCGTGACGCTCAAGCCGCTCAAGGAGCGCAAGCTGTCCGCCGACCAGGTGGTCGGCCGCTTGCGAACGAGCCTCATGCGCGAGCCCGGCGCGAGCCTGTTCCTCGTGCCGGTGCAGGACATCCGCATCGGCGGCAGGCAGGCGAACGCGCAGTACCAGTTCACCCTGCAGGCTGACGAGCTGCAGGAGCTGCGAAAGTGGGAGCCGCGAGTACGTCGTGCGCTGGCCACGCTGCCGGAGCTGGTGGACGTGAACACCGACCAGGAGGACCGCGGGCTTCAAACCTCGCTGGTGATCGACCGCGACACCGCGGCGCGCATGGGCATCACCACGCGCATGATCGATGTCACGCTGAACAATGCTTTCGGCCAGCGCATCGTTTCGACCATTTACAACCCGCTCAACCAGTACCGCGTCGTCATGGAGGCGGCGCCGGAGTTCTGGCAGGACCCCGAAGCGCTCAAGTACGTTTACGTGTCCGGCCCGAAAGGGGTGCAGGTGCCGCTGGCGGCGATCAGCACTTACGGGCCCTCGACGGCGCCGCTCGGCGTGAACCACCAGGGGCAGTTCGCGTCCTCGACGATCTCGTTCAACCTGCCCCCGGGGGTGTCGTTGTCGGATGCGACCGTGGCGGTGAGGCGGGTGCTCGACGAGATCGGCGTGCCCTCGACCGTGCATGGCACTTTCCAGGGCACGGCGCGCGCCTTCCAGGCCTCGCTGGAGAGCCAGCCGTGGCTGATCCTCGCGGCGCTGGTCACGCTCTACATCGTGCTCGGCATCCTGTATGAGAGCGTCATCCACCCGATCACGATCCTCTCCACGCTGCCTTCCGCGGGCGTGGGCGCGCTGCTGGCGCTGCTCGCCTCGGGCACCGAGCTCAGCATCATCGCCTTCATCGGCGTGATCCTCCTCATCGGCATCGTGAAGAAGAACGCGATCATGATGATCGACTTCGCCATCGACGCCGAAAGGAAGCAGGGCCTCCCGCCCGAGAAGGCGATCTTCCAGGCGTGCATGCTGCGCTTCCGGCCGATCATGATGACCACCATGGCGGCACTGCTTGGCGCGGTGCCGCTGGCCATCGGGGTCGGCGAGGGCGCGGAGCTGCGCAAGCCCCTTGGCATCGCCATCGTCGGCGGCCTCGTGTTCAGCCAGATTCTCACCCTGTATACGACGCCCGTGGTCTACCTCTACCTCGACCGGTTCGGGCTCTGGGCGCGCAAGCGCCTGGCCCGGTTCTCGAAGCGCGCATCGATGCAAAGCCAACCCTTATGAAAGCAAGGTTTGTAGCGTTTCCTCTGATGTTCGCAGCGCTGCTGGCCGGCTGTACGGCGGGGCCGGACTATGTGCGGCCCACGGTGGAAGTGCCGGCCGCGTACAAAGAGGGGACGAAGGATGGAATGCGCTGGCAGCAGGCGCGTCCGCGCGACCACGTGTCGCGCGGCAACTGGTGGTATGCCTTCGGCGATCCGCAGCTCGACACGCTGCTCGCGCAGGTCAACGTGTCCAATCAGACTTTGATCGCCTCGGAGGCGCAGTTCAGGCAGGCGTTGGCGCTTGCGGCCCAAGCCCGCGCAGCATTGCTCCCGACGTTGGGCGTGGGGCTGTCCCAGACACGCTCGCAATCCTCGCGGACGACGGGGCCGGTCCTCGGCAGCTCGACCGCGAGGCGCACGGTCTATTCAGCGCCTTTCAATTTCTCGTGGGAGGCCGACCTCTGGGGCCGCATTCGCCGCACGGTCGAAGCCGGGGAAAGCAGCGCGCAGGCGAACGCCGCCGACGTGGAGAATGCGCGCCTGAGCCTGCAGGCGCAGCTCGCGCAGAATTATTTCCTGCTGCGCGCGATCGATTCGCAGAAGCTGCTGCTCGACACCACGGTGCAGGCGTTTGCCAAGTCGCTCGAGCTCACCAACAACCGCTACAAGATGGGCGTGGTGGCGCGCATCGACGTCGCGCAGGCCGAAACGCAGCTCAAGTCCACACTTGCGCAGTCCCTCGACCTCGGCATCCAGCGCGCGCAGCTGGAGCACGCCATCGCGGTGCTGACCGGGCGAGCGCCGGCCGCGTTCGCCATTGTGGCGGAAGAGCACTACTCGAAGCCCCCGGCAATACCGCTCGAGCTGCCCGCGGATTTGCTCGAGCGCAGGCCGGACATTGCCGCGGCCGAGCGCCGTGTCGCCGCGGCGAATGCCCAGATCGGGGTGGCCGAAGCGGCCTGGTTTCCCGCGGCCACGCTAAGCGCCACCTTCGGCTTGCAGTCCGCCACCGCCGCGCAGTGGTTCACGCTGCCGAGCCGCTTCTGGTCGCTCGGGCCCGCGCTTGCAATGACGCTCTTTGACGGAGGGCGCAGGCGCGCGGTGAGCGACCAGGCGCTCGCGGCCTACGACGAAAGCGTCGCGAACTACCGCCAAACCGTGTTGACCGGCTTCCAGGAGGTGGAAGACAACCTCGCGGCGCTGCGCATCCTGGAGGAAGAGGCGCGCGTGCAAGCCGAGGCCACGGCCGCCGCGCAGCAGGTGCTCGAGTATTCCCTAAACCAGTACAAGGCCGGCATCACGAACTACCTGCAGGTGGTGACCGCGCAGGCCACCGCGCTGTCGGCGCAGCGCGCCTCCGCCGACCTTCTCGCAAGGCGCATGACCGCGACCGTGCAGCTCATCAAGGCGCTCGGTGGCGGGTGGGACGACTCGGCGCTGCCCGGCCCCGAAGGGCTGCGCCGTCGCGGGGAAGTAAAATGACAATCGGGCGCATTCGAACCGGATGCCCACCGCACTGGAGACCGGCATGATGGAACTGCTCGCGGACCCGCAAGTCTGGGTCGCATTCCTTACCCTCACCGCGCTCGAGCTGGTGCTGGGCATCGACAACATCATCTTCATTTCGATCCTGGTGGACAAGCTGCCGCGCGAGACGCGCGAGCTCGCGCGTCGCCTCGGACTGGGCATGGCGATGTTCATGCGAATAGGTCTCTTGCTGGTGCTCGCATGGATCATCGGCCTCACCGCGCCGCTTTTCAGCGTGTTCGGCAAGGAGATCTCGGGGCGCGACCTGATCCTGATCGGCGGCGGCTTGTTCCTGCTTTGGAAAAGCACCGGCGAGGTCCACCAGTTGCTCGAGGGCGAGGAAGGCGAGCGCTCCTCCACGGTGCGCTCGACCTTCGGCGCGATAATTCTGCAGATCATAGTGATCGACCTGGTGTTCTCGCTCGACTCGATCATCACCGCGGTCGGCATGGTGAAGGAAGTCGAAGTGATGATCGCGGCGGTCGTGGCATCGGTCGCGCTCATGATGGTCTTTGCCGGCGCGATCGGGCGTTTTGTCTCGGATCATCCGACGATCAAGATGCTGGCGCTGTCTTTCCTCTTGCTGATCGGCTTGCTGCTGGTGGCAGAGGGCTTCGGTCATTCGGTGCCCAAAGGCTATGTTTATTTCGCAATGGCTTTCTCGGTGGCGGTCGAGATGCTCAATATCCGCATGCGCCGCTCCCGTGCGAAGCCCGTGCATCTGCACGAGCCGTACGTCCGGGATGCAGAGAAGCCGTGAAGGTTTGTTTGCCGCCAACTATCCGCGGCGGCGCCGAAACAGCTCTTTGCGCGCGGCTGAAGTGATGGCGACGACCGCGGGGTGCGTCAACCGGCGCTCCACCGAAATCGCGTAGAACGCTTCCGTTACCGCCTCGGTGCGGCCGATCGCCACAACGCCGTATTGGCGCCGCACCTGCTCGGCGATGGCCGAGGGCGCCGCGAAGATGCCCGCGCCTGCCCGGCCGAACGCTTTGAGCAAGGCGCTGTCTTCGAATTCCCCGATGATACGCGGATGAATCCGCTCGTCGTCGAACCAGCGGGTCAGCCTGGGCCGCACCGCCGAATCCTCGCCCGGCAGGAGCAGGGGCGCGCCATCCATCGACCGCGGGAAGCGACCTTCGAGGCTTCGCGCCAGTTTCGGTGCTGCGAAAAACGTAACGTCGCATTCCCCGAGCAGGTGGTTGAATCCCTTGATATTGACCGAGGCAGGCATGGGACTGTCCGCAATGACGATGTCCAGGCGATGAACGGCCAGATCCGCAAGGAGGCTGGTGAGCTTTCCTTCCCGGCATACGATGCGCAGCGGTGCCTGTTCCTTCACCGCGGGCTCCAGCAGGAGGTAGGCCACGACTTTCGGCACGGCGTCGGCGACTCCGACCCTGAACTGTAGCGGGCGGCCTTCAGATGGACTGCGCAGGACGCCCTCGAGCTCCTCGCCGAGGGTGAATATTTCGTCGGCGTAGCTCAGCACCGTTCGTCCAGCTTCGGTGAGCTCCAGACGCCGCCCGACCCGCGCGAAAAGCTTGTAGCCCAGGACCTCTTCGAACAGGCTGATCTGCCCGCTTATCGTTTGCGGCGTCAGGTGCAGCCGCTCGCTCGCGCGGGCGATGCCGCCCGCTTTGGCGACCACCCAGAAGTAGCGCAAGTGCTTGAAATTCAGCCCGGCCATCGGCGGATATTCATTCGGGTTTCTCGAAGAGATCGGACATTATATTCGAATTGTCAGGAAACTCAGCCGAGCCCATGCTGGTCGCGTTCTTTACTCGGGCGGATCGCCAGAGTAACCAGTACCCATGAAAAGGAGTGGCACATGACAGGTTTCGGAAGCGGCCTCACGGGAGGCCTTGGATTGTTCATATTGGCAGCGGCGGGGCTGGTCCTGGTGCTGTATCTGGTGCCGGTTCGGCTGTGGATCGCGGCATGGGCTTCGGGCGCCTACGTGGGACTGTTCACGCTGATCGGCATGCGACTGCGCCGCGTTCCGCCCGGCACGGTGGTGACGGCGCGAATCAGCTCCGTGAAAGCCGGCATCGACGTCTCCGTGAACGACCTTGAAGCCCACTTCCTTGCGGGCGGCAACGTGGTGAGGGTCGTCAACGCGATGATCTCCGCCGACAAGGCGAATATCCCGCTGCCTTTCAAGCGCGCCGCTGCGATCGACCTGGCCGGGCGTAACGTGCTGGAAGCGGTGCAGATGTCGGTGCTTCCCAAGGTGATCGAGACGCCGAAAATCGCCGCCGTCGCCAAAGATGGCATCCAGCTCATCGTGGTTTCCCGTGTCACGGTACGCACCAACATCGACCGTCTTGTCGGCGGAGCAGGCGAGGAGACGATCATCGCGCGCGTCGGCGAGGGCATGGTGAGCACCATCGGCTCGGCCGTAAACCACAAGAGCGTGCTCGAGAATCCCAATCACATCTCCAAGCACATCCTCTCCAAGGGCCTGGACGCGGGGACCGCCTACGAAATCCTGTCCATCGACATCGCGGACGTCGCCGTGGGCGAGAACATCGGCGCCAAGCTTCAGATCGACCAGGCGAACGCCGACAAACAGATCGCCCAGGCCAAGGCCGAGGAGCGCCGCGCCATGGCTGTGGCGCTGGAGCAGGAGATGCGGGCACGCGTGGTCGAGGCCGAGGCCGAAGTGCCGCGCGCAATGGCCGAGGCATTTCGCCAGGGCAACCTCGGCATCATGGACTACTACCGCATGAAGAACCTGCAGGCCGACACGGACATGCGCGGCGTGATCGCGGGCACCGGGGATGAATCGATCGCCTTGATGAAGAGATAGGCGGGACTGCCATGCCGCGATCCACTTCCGAACTGTTGCTCTACGGCCTGATCGTAGCCGGCTTTCTGTTGTTCAACTACGTGACCCAGCAGCTCGCGAAGAAAACGCGGCAAGAGGAGGAGCGGGCACTGCCGCACGAAGCGGCGTCGTCGCCGGAGGGCGCGCGGCTGGAAGATATCCGTGGGCGCGAGCCGGAGGCGGACCTGCCCGTGGCCGTGGGACCTCTCGAGCCGGCGCGTCGCATCGAGTCGATATTCGCCGTGCCCGCGCTTCTGCCGCGCCGCGTTGCCAGGGGTGCACTGTTTCGTGCCAGGCAGGACCTGCGTCAAGCCGTCGTGGGCATGACGGTACTGGGGCCTTGCCGCGCGCTGGAGCCGCCTGACTGGCGCTAAGCGAGGGGCCGGCCGCGGTGCTCGGCCAGGTTCGTTCTGAACGCGCTCGATGCCAGGCTAATCACTAAACTCAAAAGACCGGTTTACATGCAAGCAAGAACATTTTTCGCGCTTTGGTTGAGCCTGATCACCGCTTCTTTTTTTGCACGCGCGTCGACTGCGGCGGATTCCGCCACTTCCCCGGCGGCGTTGACGATCGAAGCCCTCCAGCGCCTGGGTCTCGAGGGCAACGGAGTGGTTCGAGCCGCGCGGGCCCAGTTGAGGGCCGCCGAGGCGGGCATCATCACCGCCGGGGCCTATCCCAATCCGGAAATCGATCTGCAGGGGGGGCGCGACCGGGCGCGTCTGCCGGGAGTAACCGCCCGCGACAGCAGATCGATGTTCGTTACCCAGCGTATCGAGAACCCCGTGCTGCGCGGCGCGCGCATCGGCGGGGCCGAGGCCGGTGTCGCAGTGAGCCGTGCAAGGCTCGACCAGGTGCGTGCCGACCTCGCGGCAGAGCTGCGGGTACGCGCCTACGAACTGCTGCTGCGCCAGGAAGAGGCGCGCGACACGGCCGGGAACCTCATGCTGATCGAGGAAGTGCGCCGTCGCGTCAAGGTCCGCGTCGATACCGGCGAGGCGCCGCGCTATGAATTGATCAAAGCCGAAGCCGAGGTGCTGGTGGCGCGTAGCCGCAGCGAGGCGGCGCAGTTGCACGCAAAGCGGGCCCGGGTGGTGCTGGTGCAACTGGTGGGCGGCGCGCTGCCGGATCAGTTCGAAGTACGCGCATCGCTGCTCGACCCGGTCCGATTGCCTCCATTGGAGGCACTGCGCGCAGAGGCGTTGCAAGCGAACCCGGATTTGACGCGCCTGGAGGCCGAGTTTAACCGTGCCCGGATGCGCATCGGCCAGGAACGCGCGGCGGTGCTGCCTTCGGTGCAGATCAAGATCGGCCAGCAACAGGATGCCGAGATCCGCTCCAATCTCCTGGGCTTGAACGTGATGATTCCCTTTGTCGACCGCCGCCGCGGCCCGATCGGTGAGGCCGTGGCCGAATCCGAACGCGTGCGGGCGAGCCTCGATTTTCGCCGCTTCGAGATCGGACAGCAGCTCGAGTCCGCCTGGCAGGCCACGCAGATCGCCCAGCGCAAAGTCGAGAGTTTCGAGGGTGGTGTGATCAAAGAGGCCGAAGCCGCGTTGCGGGTCGCCGAAGCGGCGTACCGCTTCGGCGAGCGCGGCCTGCTCGAGGTGCTCGACGCTCAGCGCGTGCTGCGAGGCGTGCGCGCAGAGCTGCTTCAGGCCCGCTTTGAATTGCAGTCCGATGCCGCCGAGATCGACCGGCTTCGCGCGCTTTATCCCAGGGAAAAGCCAGGACCATGAGAATGAAAATGCTGTTGAATGGAATTGCCGCCCTGGCCGTGTTTCTCGTCACGGGCTGCGATGGTCGCGACGTCGTGGAGCAGCCATCGAAGGCTCCGCAATCCCGGGAACGCGATCCGCTGGTTGTCGTGCTCAATCCGGAAATGGCCGAACGCGTGAAAACCGCGTCGCCCGCCATGGCCGAGATTGCGGAGACGCTTCAGGTGCCCGGCCGGGTCGAGGTGGACGAGCACAAGCTCGTGCGTGTTGGCTCCAACGTCACCGGCCGTATCGTCGAGGTGTATGCGGGAGTCGGCGACATGGTCGCGTCCGGAAAACCGCTGGCCCAGATCTCCAGCCCGGAACTCACCCAGGCGCAGCTTGCCTATCTGCGAGCGTACTCACAGTTCAACCTTGCAGAGCGCGCGGCCGATCGCGCGCGGCAGCTGCTGGCGGCCGATGTTGTTGGTAGCGCCGAGCTGCAACGGCGAGAATCGGAATTGCAGGTGACCCGCGCCGAACTCAACGCGGCTACCGACCACCTGCGCATCCTGGGCGTGGGCAACGGGGCTCTCGGTGACCTCGCGCGCAGTGGGCACCTCCTGCCGGCGGTGGCCATCACAGCCTCGAAAGGCGGGACGGTGATCGAGCGCAACGTCGCTGTCGGCCAGGTGGTACAGCCTGCGGACAAGCTGTTCTCGGTCGCCGACCTGTCGACCGTCTGGGTGGTCGGCGGCGTGCCGGAGCAGGACGCGCGCATGGTATCCGTCGGCCAGCCGGTGGAGATCCTCGTGCCGGCGCTCCTCGATCAGACACTCATGGGCCGCATCGTCTTTGTCGCCGATACGGTGAGCCCTGACACGCGAACGGTGACGGTGCGCACGCTGGTCGAAAATTCACAGCGCAGGCTCAAGCCGGCAATGCTCGCCAGCATGCGCATCGCGGGCGTCCCGCAAAAGCGGCTGGTGGTGCCGGGTGCGGCGGTGGTGCGCGAAGCCGGCCTTGACCATGTGTTTGTCGCGCTCGGCAACAACCGCTTTCGGCTGGTGCCGGTCGAGCTCGGCCCGGCAGCCGGCGCGCTGCGGCCGTTGCTGAAAGGCCTTTCCGCCGGGCAGGTGATCGTGGTCGATGGCGCTTTCCACCTCAACAACGAGCGCAAGCGCGCCGAACTGGAGCAGTGACATGCTGACTTCTATCGTGCGCGCTGCGCTCAAGCAGCGCCTGGTGGTCGTCGTGGTGGCGCTGATCCTGGTCGGCTTCGGTTTGCGCGCCGCGCAGCAGCTATCGGTCGACGCATTCCCCGATGTCACCAATGTGCAGGTGCAGATCGCCACCGAAGCGCTCGGCCGCAGCCCGGAGGAGATCGAGCGGCTGGTCACCGTCCCACTGGAGATCTCGATGACCGGCCTGCCGGGGCTGGTGGAGATGCGCTCGCTGAACAAGAGCGGGCTGTCCATCATCACCCTCGTATTCACTGACCAGACCAATGTCTTCTTTGCGCGCCAGTTGGTGATGGAGCGTTTGCTCGAAGCGGCGGCCAGGGTGCCGCCCGGCATCACGCCGGTGCTCGGACCGGTGTCGACCGGTCTTGGCGAAGTCTATCAATATACGCTGGACCGCCCGGACGACGGCCAGCGCGCGCTCACAGTCGAGGAGCTCACCGAGCGGCGCACCGTGCAGGACTGGGTGGTGCGCCCGCTGCTGCGTTCGATCCCCGGCGTGGCCGAGATCAACTCGCAGGGCGGCTATGTCAAGCAATACCAGGCGCTGGTGAATCCGGATCGGCTGCGCCATCACAACCTGACGCTGCAACAGGTGATGGACGCCATCGGGCGGAACAACGCCAACGCCGGCGGCGGCGTGCTGCCGCAGGCGGCCGAACAGTACCTGATCCGCGGCGTGGGGCTGATCCGGACGGCCGAGGATATTGGCAATATCGTGCTCAAGGAGCAGGGCGGGCTGCCGGTGTTCGTGCGCGACGTGGCCGAGGTGAAGATCGGCGCCGAGGTGCGCCAGGGTGCGATCATCAAGGCAGGCCATACCGAGGCGGTGTCCGGGATCGTGCTCATGATGCGCGCCGGCAATGCCAAGGAGATTGTCGAGAGGGTGAAGGCAAAGGTCGCCGACATCAACGAGCGCGGGCTGCTGCCGGGCGGACTGAAGATCGTGCCGTACTACGACCGCACCGACCTGGTCGATGCCGCGCTGTGGACCGTTGTAAAGGTGCTGCTCGAAGGCATCCTGCTGGTGGTGGTCGTGCTGTTCGTGTTCCTCGGCGACGTGCGCTCGAGCCTGATCGTGGTGGCCACGCTGGTCATCACGCCGCTGATCACCTTCATGGTGATGAATCAGCAGGGCCTTTCGGCTAATCTGATGTCGCTTGGCGGGTTGGCGATCGCGATAGGATTGATGGTCGATGCCACCGTGGTGGTGGTGGAGAACGTCTTCCACCGGCTCGGCCACGCCAAAGATTCGCGCGAATCGAGGCTGCATGTGATCCTGGAAGCCACGACCGAGGTCGGCGTGCCGGTCATCTTCGGCATCGGCATCATCATTCTGGTGTTCCTTCCGCTGATGACGCTGCAAGGCATGGAAGGCAAGCTGTTCAGCCCGCTTGCGTTCACCATCGCCATCGCGCTTGCGGTGTCGCTGATCGTTTCGCTGGTGCTCTCTCCGGTTCTATGTTCGTACCTCCTCAAGGGTGGCGCGGACCGCGACACCAGGCCGATCGCGATCCTCAAGGCCGGCTACCGCTGGCTGCTGGAAGCCGCGCTCGAGCGCGAGAAGACCACGGTGCTCGTGGCCCTCGGGCTGATGGCACTGTCGCTTGCGCTGTTCCCGTTTCTCGGCAAGTCGTTCATCCCGACCCTGAAGGAAGGCGCGCTCACGCCGCAGATCAACCGCGTGCCGTCGATCTCGTTCGAAGAGTCGATCAAGATGGAAATGGAGGCGATGAAGATGATCGCCGGGGTGCCGGGTGTGAAAAACGTGGTCTCCAAGCTCGGCCGAGGCGAGTCGCCAGCCGACCCGGCCGGGCCGAACGAGTCCGATCCGATCGTGACGATCGATCCCGCGTCCGGTCGCGGCCAGGACGAAATCGACGCGGACATCCGTAAGCGGCTTGCGGTGCTGCCGGGGGTTCAGATCGTCCTGTCGCAGCCGATCCAGGAGCGCGTGGACGAGATGGTGACCGGCGTGCGCTCGCAGCTCGCGGTGAAGATCTTCGGCGACGACCTGCCGGCGCTTCGCGATCTGTCCGAGCAGGTGGCGCGCATTCTCAAGGCGGTGCCCGGCGCGCGCGACATCCGTGTCGAGCGTCTGTCCGGCCAGCAGGCGCTGACCATCGATATCGACCGTCGCGCCATCGCGCGGCATGGCATCAACGTCGCCGATGTGCACGAGATCATCGAAACGGCCATTGGCGGCAAGGAAGTCACCAGCCTCTTCGAAGGCGAGCGGCGCTTCGGCATCGCAGTGCGCTTTCCGGAGGCGGCACGCAACAGCGTCGAGGCGATCCGCAATATCCTCCTGCGCGCGCCCGGCGGCGCGATGGTGCCGCTGCATGCGCTGGCTGCGATCAACATTGTCGACGGCCCGGCGCAAGTCTCCCGCGAAAGCGCGAAGCGCAGGGTGGTGGTCGGCGCCAACGTCGACGGCCGCGATCTGGGCGGCTTCGTGGCCGAGGTGCAGGCCCGCATCGCCAGCCAGGTGACGTTGCCGAAGGGCTACTTTCTCGAGTGGGGTGGCCAGTTCGAGAACATGCAGCGCGCCATGGCCACGCTTTCGGTGATCGTGCCGCTCACCATCGCCGCGATCTTCTTCCTGCTGTTCCTGCTTTTCAACTCCGTGAAGCTCGCGGCTCTGATCATCCTGGTGCTGCCGTTCGCCTCGATCGGCGGCGTGATGGCGCTGTTCCTCAGCGGCGAGTACCTGTCGGTGCCGGCCTCGGTCGGCTTCATTGCGCTGTGGGGAATTGCGGTGCTCAATGGCGTCGTGCTGGTTTCGTACGTGGTCAAACTGCGCAACGAGGGGCTGGAGGTACTGCAAGCGTTGCGGCAAGGTTGCGCGCAGCGCTTCCGCCCGGTGCTGATGACCGCCACGGTGGCGATGCTCGGATTGGTGCCCTTTCTGTTTGCCGACGGACCCGGATCCGAGGTGCAGCGCCCGCTCGCCATCGTCGTGATTGGTGGGCTGATTACCTCGACGCTTCTGACGCTGGTGGTGTTGCCGACGTTGTACCGCTGGTTCGACGAGAAGCCGGTGGAAGCCTAAGGAGCGCATGCGATGAAAGAGATACGTGCCATTATTCGCCCCAGCCGCCTGGGACAGCTGCGCATCGCACTGCGGGAAATCGAGGACTTCCCCGGGATGACTGTATTCGAGGCCGAGGGAGTCACCGCGCCCGCATCGGTGAGCAGGCTGACCGTGCGCGAGGAACTCACCGACTTCAGCAAAAAGGCGATGATCTGCGTTCTTTCGCGCGACGAGATGGTCGAGGTGATCGCCGAAACAATCATCCGCGAATGCCGGACCGGTCAGGTTGGCGACGGACTGATTTGGGTCGTGCCAGTCGAGTGGACACGCCGTATCCGAGACACCGAGCGGGCCTGATATTGCCGTGTCCTCGAACTAACGCCCGAAAGGAAATGCGATGAAATGCGTCTTGTCGTACCTGAATACCAATCTGGGCATCGTCATGGTGCCGCAATGACGCTCAACCCGCTGGTCGGCGTGGTCATGGGCAGCTCCAGCGACTGGGAGACCATGCGCCACGCGGTCGAACAGCTGACAAATCTCGGCATTCCCTTTGAAGCCCGGGTCGTGTCGGCCCACCGCACGCCGGACCTGCTTTACGAATACGCGGAGGGCGCCGTGCCGCGCGGGCTGGCCTGCATCATTGCCGGGGCCGGCGGTGCAGCGCATCTGCCCGGAATGCTTGCCGCCAAGACCCGAGTGCCGGTGCTCGGCGTACCGGTGCCGTCGCGTCATCTCAAGGGAATCGACTCGCTGCTGTCCATTGTGCAGATGCCCAAAGGCGTGCCCGTGGCAACCTTCGCCATCGGCGAAGCGGGCGCGGCGAACGCCGGGCTGTTCGCGGCCGCGCTTCTGGCACGGCATGACGCGGCGATCGCCGAACGGCTTGAAGCGTTCCGCGCCGCCCAGTCGCAGGCGGTTCTGGCCATGGTGCTGCCGGAGCAAGGATGAGCCGGCGCAGCATGATTCTGCCCGGCGCGACGCTGGGCGTGATGGGAGGCGGCCAGCTTGGCGGCATGTTTGCGGTTGCCGCGCGCACCATGGGGTACCGCGTGATGGTGCTCGATCCCGATCCAGAGAGCCCGGCCGCCCGGCTGGCGGATTGTTTTCTTGCAGCCCCCTACGACGATCAGGTTGCGTTGTTACGGCTGGCGAAAGAATGCGCGGCCATAACCGTGGAATTCGAGAACGTTCCAGCCGCGAGCCTGGAGTTCCTCGCCAGTCACATCCCGGTCCGGCCTTCAGCGGCCGCGGTTTCGATCGCGCAGGACCGGATCGGGGAAAAGACGTTCCTGCGCGACAACGGCTTCGAAACAGCCCGCTTCGAGGCGATCGCCCATGTCGACGAGCTGGGGCCGGCGCTGCGCCGGATCGGCTCCCCCGCGCTCCTCAAGGCGAGCCGCCTCGGATACGACGGCAAGAGCCAGGTCCGGGTGGACGACCTCGCCTCCGCAAAGCAGGGATTCGCCGATATGGGCGGGGCGGCTTGCGTGCTCGAGGAGCTGGTGCTGCTCGAAACCGAAGTTTCCGTCGTGCTCGCTCGCGGGGCCGATGGAGAGGTCCGCTGTTACCCCGTCACCGAGAATCGGCACCGTGACGGCATTCTCGACCTGTCCCTGGTTCCCGCGCGTACTGAACGCGGGATCGAACGCGGGATCGAACCCCGCGCGCTCGCCGTGGCCGTGGGGATCGCCGAAAGGCTCGACTACTGCGGGGTGCTGGCGGTGGAGTTCTTTGTCTGCGCAGACGGCCGGCTGCTGGTCAACGAGCTTGCGCCGCGCCCGCACAACAGCGGGCACTGGACCCTCGACGCCGCCGCGACTTCCCAGTTCGAGCAGCAGGTGCGGGCTTTATGCGGCCTGCCTCTGGGCGACACCCGCCTGCTGAGCCCCGCCGCCATGGGCAATCTGCTGGGCGATCTCTGGCGCGACGGCGAAGCCCCGGCGTGGGACGCGATCCTGCGCCACTCCGAAGCAAAGCTTCATCTGTATGGCAAGAAGCAAGCCCGGCGCGGGCGGAAGATGGGGCACTTCACCTGTCTCGGCGAGACGCCGGAGGCGGCGCTCGATCTGGCCCTCGAGATCAAGGAGGGACTGCGAGAGGAAATGCCGCCGGCGCGCTGTCAAGGAGCGGCCCGGTAATGCCGTTCGAACCGGTCGTGCTGTTCTTCGTGCTGGGCGCGGCTGCCGGGCTCCTGCGTTCCGATCTCAAGTTGCCGGCCGCACTTTACGAGACGCTCGCCATCTATCTCCTGCTCGCCATCGGGCTCAAGGGCGGGGTGGAACTCGCGCGCCACCCCCTTGCAGCGGTGCTGCCCCAGGCGCTGGCGGCGGTAGCGGTGGCGGCGGCCATCCCTCTGCTGGCGTTCCCGGTGCTGCGCGGCCTGGGCAAGATGAGCCGTGCGGACGCGGCTTCCATTGCGGCGCACTACGGCTCGGTGAGCGTGGTCACCTTCGCGGTCGGATCGGCTTATCTTTCCCGCCTCGCCCAGCCCTTCGAGGGCTACATGGCGGTGTTCCTGGCACTGCTTGAGTTCCCGGCGCTGCTCATCGGCGTGCTGCTGGCGCGGCGCGCTGGGCCAGCAGCGGGCCACGCAGCCTGGGGCGTGCTGCTGCGCGAAGTATTCCTCGGCAAGAGCGTGTTCCTGCTGCTGGGCGGCCTGGCCATCGGCTGGATCGCCGGGCCGGAAGGTATCGACTCGTTCGCACCCCTGTTTTTCGATCTGTTCAAGGGCGTGCTGGCGTTGTTCCTGCTCGAAATGGGGTTGGTGGCCGCGGGACAACTCGGTGATCTGCGCCGCTTCGGCCCGTTTCTGATTGCCTTTGCGGTGCTGACCCCTGTCTTCTCAGGCGCGCTTGGCGCCGCGACCGGCTGGCTGATCGGGCTGTCGCCGGGCGGCACCATGCTGCTGGCGACGCTGTACGCCAGCGCCTCCTATATCGCCGCCCCGGCGGCCATGCGCATCGCCGTGCCGGAGGCGAATCCCGCGCTGTCCATCGGCGCATCCCTCGGCATCACCTTTCCCTTCAACCTGCTGGTCGGCATCCCTCTGTACCACTGGATGGCGACAACGATCCACCGTATCGGAGGCTAGCCCATGCAAGGCACAACGCGAAAGCTCCTGACCGTCATCTGCGAGGCCCGGCTTGAATCCTCCCTGACGGCGGACGTGATGCGCCTGGGCGCCCACGGCTACACCGTCACCGACGCCCGGGGGCGCGGCTCGCGCGGGGTGCGCAACGCGGTGTGGGACAGCGCCGCCAACATCCGTCTGGAAGTGGTGTGCGAAGAACGCGTCGCGCAACAGATCGCCGAGCACCTGCAGAATCACTACTACGACAACTTCGACATGATCCTTTTCAGCGCGGATGTGGAAGTGCTGCGGCCGGAGAAGTTCTAGATCGTGAACTGGCGTGTTGAGGCCTCGCCGCAAGCGGCGAGCCGCGTTCAACGGCGCGGCTGACGACCGGACGAGGTTCAGCCGTGGATGTAGCGCTGCAGCTGCTCGATGGTCGTCTCCTGGTCGCTCATGATGTCGTCGATGATGTCGCGCATCGAGATCATGCCCAATACCGTTTCGCCTGCCAGCACCGGCAGATGGCGAATCTTGTCATGCCGACTCTATCGCCCGATGAGCAGGACGAGTTCTCTCGAGAACCGGCTCGCGCCTGCGCCTGGGCAGCACGACGTCGGCCTCGATGGACAGCGGATCAAGCGCCTTGAGCCCCTCTGGCCGAATGCCCCAATGCTCGACGGCAGCGAACATCAACATCGATTCGCTCTTATGGATATACCCATCGGCATGGATTACGGCACTGCACAGGCTCAGCACCTTGCGCTGCAGTGCGGCGTCGCCGACCTCGGCCATCCACTCCTCGATCATCTTCGGGTCGATGCGACATTCGTCTGCGCCGTCGGCCTTCGCCGTCGCAAGCAGGTCCGCGCACAAGTCGGAAATCACCGACTGGAACTCTGCGCTCGTCAGTCCGAGCCGCTCGAGGCCTTGAAACTTGTCAAGCATATCGAGCTCGGATCGCTGGACTTCGCCATCGCAGACCAGCGTCAGCGCGACAATGCGGGCGCAGGCGTGTGGGCTGTCGATGGGGTAAAGGTTCGGGTTGTGGGGACGGTTCTCGGGTCGCCCTGCAGCGCCCGTCGTCTGGGTGTAGGTTCGCATCGCAATCGCTCCATTTGGCGTCACGAACACCGTGACGCGATCACTATAGGAGTGACGACGCTGCGCGTATATTCGAATATTCGAGTGTTTAACGTCCAGAAAACCGAAGTGATTCGATTCAGCCCGGCGCACGTTCGGCAAGGCGCCGTCGTCGAATTAGCCAACGATACGCGGACGAACTCTCTGCTCGTCGAACCAAAAGTAACGCAGGTGCTTGAAGTTCAGCGAAGCCATGGGCCGACGTTAATTCGGGTTTCTCGAAGAGATCGAACATTATATTCGAATTGTCCGGATACTCAGCCGAGCCTATTCTGATGGCGTTTTCATGAAAGGAGACGGGCACCATGCAGATCGAACCGCGACGCAATCGCACGGCGCGGCAAACCTGCCTCAACCCCAAAGGACCACCAGATGGAACAACTGACCTCGCTTGACGAACTTCGGCGCCAGATCGGGGTGCTGGCTTGCGTCGATGAAACCGAAGCGCCCTTCGTGAGCTGCTATATCAACCTGGAGCAAGGCGAAGCCGGCTACCGCAAGGCGTTCGAGGAGCGAGCCTCTGTCCTGCGCGCCGCATTCGACGGCGATGCGCGAGCCGATTTCGAAGCGGCGAAGGCTCAGATCGAAGGCTACCTGGCCGCGAAATTACGGCGAGGAGCGAAGGGCTTGGCCTTGTTCGCCCGACAGTTTCACGGCGGAGCCTTTTTCCTGCCGATGCAGTTCGCGGTTTCGGTGCCCGATTGGATTGCGGTCGATCCTTCGCCCCACATTTATCACCTGATGGCGTTGAAGGACACCTATCACCGCTACCTCGTGATGATCGCGACGCAAGGCCGGGTGCGGATTACCGAGGTGAGTCTGGGCTCGGCGACGGTCCAGGCCTGGACCGAGCAGCCCAGACTGCGTGAGCGAGTCGGGAGGGAGTGGACGAAGGCGCATTATGAAAGCCACCGCAGCGAGCGTACTTCGCTCTTTCTGAAGGAGCAGATCGATCTGCTCGAGCGCCTCATGGCGGCGGGCGGGCATACCCATTTGATCCTGGCTGGCGACCCGCGTTTAACCGGTGAGATACGGCGCGCACTGCCCAAATCCGTGACGCCCAGACTGGTGGACACGATCTCGGCCGCCAGCCGCGACGCCCCGGAGGACGTGGTCGCGGCCACCCTGTCGGCGTTCGTCAAATGGGAGGAGCAGGACTCGCGGGCGGTCGCGGCACGTTTCGTGCACGGCATCCGTACGCAGGGGCTCGCAGCGGCCGGCGCGGCAGCCTGCCTGGACGCGCTGCGACAGGGGCGGGCCGACGTTCTCCTGCTAGCCCGGGATCACCTGCCCGAACAGGGATGGCGCTGCGCCTCATGCGGCGCGCTGCGCATCGAGCCGGACGCGCCTGCCGGCTGCCCCGAGTGCGGCAAGCGGGCGCTGCGGCCCATCGACGCCACGGAGGAACTGGTGAGGCTGGCCGGACAGCGGGACTGCCCGGTCGAGGTGGTGGATTCCTGTGACCCGCTGATGGCCTTGGGCGGCGTTGGCTGCCTGCTGCGTTATCGTGAGACTACCCGGAAGCAAGATCATGTTTGAGAGCATCGCTAACGGGTGGATGTGGGCGGGCTTCGCCGTTTTTGTCGTCGTGGCGGTTGCCATAGACCTGCTGGTAATGAAGAACCAGGGCGCGCACCGGGTATCGGTTCGGGAGGC
>ENA-ORBV01003309-ORBV01003309.1-microbial-mat-metagenome-genome-assembly--contig:-NODE-3309-length-32397-cov-10.169740_pt1 | contig 32397 bp, 38 predicted proteins | sample MGYA00237777_ERZ505514 | MGnify/ENA primary metagenome ERZ505514 (study PRJEB26160, sample SAMN06269048) | microbial mat metagenome | isolation source: Oligotrophic lake microbial mat | place... | reverse complement strand
CGCACCACCTGCATCCTGCGGCCGGCGGTGGCCTTGGCAGGCGGCGGTGGGTCGACGCTCGCATCGGCGCTGGTGTACGGACTCGGGCGACGCCTCGCCGTGGCCGACCCGCCATCACAATTCCTGCACCTCGACGACCTGGCCTCGGCGGTGGTGCTCGGTGTGGGAGTCGGTGCGGGGCTTGGTGTCGGCGCCCGCCTCGACGGTGTGTTCAATGTCGCCCCTGATGGTTGGGTGCCGGGCGAGCGCGTGCGGGCGCTTTCCGGTGAACGCCCCCGATTGCCGCTGCCCGACCGGGTCAGGGAAGTCGTCTCGGGGTTGCGGTGGCGGTTCACCCGGGGCCCGATCCCACCTGGACTGCTGCCCTACACGCTCGAGCCCTGGGTGATCTCGAACGGTCGGCTCCGCTCCGCAGGGTGGGTCCCGACCGTCACGAACGAACAGACCTACGTCGAGAGCACCGAAGCGCCATGGTGGACCATGGTGTCACCGAAACGTCGACAGGAACTCGCCCTCGGTGGCGGCGTGTCGGTGCTGGTGGCTGCCGCGCTGGTCGGCGTGGCTGTTGGCCGTCGGCGACTCAATCGCCGACGAGGCTGAGCAGCTCACCGGCGCTCACACGAGCGACCAGATCGCCGTCTGCGTCGAAGATCACGGACCCGTCGGGAACGGTCAACCGCTGGGCGTCGTCGAAAGCATGCACATCCGGCGGAGCCCCGTGGCGAACGTCGAACTGGCGTTCGTCGGCGAATTCGACGCCGTGATCGATCAAGAGATAGCGGAGCGCCTGACCTCGGCCCCGACAATTAAAATAGCGCAACGTGATGCGGTCGGGTACGTCGGCTTTGGATAGTGGCACGGGTGAAACCTTGTATTGTTTGAATCAACGTAGTGTCCCGCCCAGCTTCGTCCGCCCAACCTGCCGCGCTTCTGCTGCGAGGGCCAGAGGGAGCCTGTAAGGGCGAGCGGCAGTGCTCGTCTGCTGCGGGCGTATGAACGGGATTGTTAGCCCGCCGACTGCGCCCACGGGTCGACCAGGGTGGCGGTCCATGCGGAGATTTCGTTCATCCGCTGAATCCAACGCGCAATCGCTGGATATTCCTGGCTCGGAAAACCCGTTGCAGAGAAGTACGTCGTCATTCCTGCGACAGAGAAGTCGGCAATGGTCACGTTGTCACCGCAGATAAACTGGCGCCGCTCGAGAATGGATCCGAGAACGCATAACGTTGAGACGAGTTCGGCGTCTCGCCCGAAAACGTCACGAGATTCGGCATTCGACACGAGGCCTAATATTTGTGCAACACGAGCTGCTAGAACTCGCGTTACCACGGGTTGCCAATGTGAGGGAGAATGTCGGCTCTCGTCATATTGTCGCGAGAGGAGAGCACGAAGTTGCCATGCGCCTCTGCAAGATGGACGAGAATTGCATTCGATTCCCACAGAATGAATTCTTCATCAACCAGAGTCGGAACCTTCCCCGACGGGTTGATCTTGAGGTAGTCGGCGGTTCGCCCTTCGCCTCGATAGACGTCCACCGACCGGACATCGATGTTCAGTTCGAGGTGTTTGGCGACGGCCAATGCTTTTCGTCCGTTCGCCGATATCGCCGTCGTGTAGAGCATCAGCATGCGGATCCCCTTAAGGTACTGCGTTTCAGCTGCGAGCGCTAGTGGGAGCCTGTGAAGGCGTTCGGCGGCCATCGTCCGCCGGGATGGCGTGGAAGTGCGGGTTAAACCGCCATATGCTGGGAGTCTGGCTATTGAAGTGATGCAACATTGTCGGGTGGAAGTCCAACCTTCCGCGCAATCGCACGGAGCCGCGAGGCGTATTCGGGGTTACGTTCCGCAGGGGATGGTGGCTCCACAAGGTTGTAGCAAAGGGCGGCGACGAGGTCTCCAGTTGCCAGGTTAACCAGCACAGCTTGCGGCTCGTACTGCTGAACGCTCGGCTCCGCGTAGAGGCGGTCCAGCTCAGCGAGCGTGAGCGATACTAGTACGCCGTGGACTTGACCGCCTGGTTTTGGAACAAGTGCGGCACGCTGCCCGATCCGAAGCGTAAACCCGTCGACTGACGCCAGTTCAGGGCGTTGCGGCGTCAGCCCCTTACCACGCACGAGTTCCTCACCCATGAATAGTCCGTAAAAGAAAACGTCGACGCTTCGTGACGGCATGGTGTTCCCCGGTGTCGCTTCACTTTGCGGGTCAATGATAGAGGAATTCAGCCGTGGGCGCAGCCTGTCCGCTGCAATTTCGTGAATTCCTGGTTAGCCGTCCAGGGCCATTTTCTCCCGACAATCCGACACGAATCTGATCCATGTGTCGTCAGGTTTCCAGAAGGTGCAAAAAAGAGAGTTCGCCCTCTCGGGCGACCAGCCAAGGCGGAGCTGACCGTACAACGCGGCGAACGCAGATACTCGCCAGTTCAGCGCACAGTGTACGAAGGTTCTGCGCGACCCGCAGGTATCCATCACATCGACAAAGCGTTCGAAGTCAGAAACGAGCGGCTCCCCGAACTTCACGGGAATGTGATGGTACTCCATGCCTGAGCTCGCGACCAATCCGGCTTCGTCCGGTAAGCAGTACTTCGAGTCGAGCAAGCCAAGATTCACCACCACCTGAAAGCCTGCAGTGGCGACGTCGCTCACCTGGGGAGCGGTCGGCTGGCCTCCTGTTGCCCACAGGTTTCCGACCATCAAAAAGTTCTTTATGTCTTCGATAGCCATCCCGCTCAGGTACGGTAGATTTCGGGACGATTGATTTCCAGGAAGAATTCAGGGTGTGCCAGGGGCGTGAACGAAAACTGCCGGTAAAGCCCGTGAGCGTCCCTAGTAGCTAGGAGGAAGCGCCGAAGTCCTTGAAGGTCGGGATGTGCGTGGACTGTTTCTATCAACCATTTCCCCAGACCACGGCCGCGATGCCTTTCGAGAACGTAAACGTCACAGAGGTAAGCGAACGTCGCACGATCCGTCACAACGCGTGCAAGGCCGACTTGCAGGTCACCCGCGAACAAGCCGAAGCACAGGGATGCCTCAACGGCCCTGCTAACGATGTCTCGCGGGACTCCTTGAGCCCAGTACGAACGCGTCAGGTAGGCGTGCACAGCGTCAACATCTATCGCCCTCGAGTCCGTCAAGATCTTGTAGCCAAGTCGGTTTTCTTCAGTCGTGCTCATGCGCAGCTTTGTTAGCCCTCGTGGTTCTTTGCATAGAGGTCGAATTCGATGCCAGGAATGTCCGCCACAGAGGTCCTTCGCTCGTACGAAAAGCCGAGCTTTGTCAGGACGCGTGCCGATGCGACGTTGTCTGGGTGAACCCATCCGACAAGGCGTCGTAAGCCCAGCTGGTGGCGAGAGTAGTCGATGGTTGCGAGCGATGATTCGGTCGCCAACCCCATGCCCCAGAAGTTCGGCAGGAAGCGGTACCCGTGGTCAACCTCCTCGGTGTCGGGCAGAAACTTCGGCCCACAAAGTCCAACGACTTGGCCGGTTTTCTTCCAAACACAAGCAAACCGCCCGTAACTGCGGATTTCCGACCATCGCGGACACCTAGATCGCGGCATCGCGGACACCTAGATCGCGGCATCGCGGACACTTAGATCGCGGCATCGCGGACACCTAGATCGCGGCATCGCGGACACCTAGATCGCGGCATCGCGGACAGGGCCGGGAGAGCGAACAGAGCGAGTGACGGAGTGGGTCGAGGCTGACCATCTGAGCAGCGAAGGAGCTGCAAGGAATGGCAACACGGCGACTACCCATGAACAGGACGAGAGAAATATTGAGGCTACGTTGGCTACAGGGGCTGAGCGTGCGGGCGACGGCGAGCGCGTTGGGGGTGAGCCGGAGCGTGGCGAGCAAGACGGTTTCGCGGGCTACGGCAGCTGGGCTTGATTGGTCGGCGGTGTCGGAGCTTGAGGATGGCGCTCTGGAGCATCGGCTGTATGGGGCCCGGAAGAAGATCGGCGCGGAGCGACCGGAGCCTGATGCTCGATGGGTGCATAGCGAATACCGACGAGCTGGGGTGACACTAGAGCTTTTGCATTTAGAGTATCTGCAAGCTCACCCTGATGGCTACAGCTACACGGCATTCTGTGGCCGCTACCGGGAGTGGCTTCGGCGGCGCGGGCTAACGATGCGGCAAAACCATCATGCAGGCGAGAAGGCCTTCCTCGACTACTCAGGGAAGAAGCCGAGCTATCAGGACCGGGAGACGGGAGAGGTAGTGGAGGTGGAGTTGTTTGTTGCAGTGCTGGGCGCATCGAATCTCACCTATTTGGAAGCGACGCCGAGCCAAGAACTGACGCATTGGATTGGCTCGAATACCAGGGCACTGAGCTATTTCGAGGGTGTCCCAGGGGCGCTAGTGCCCGATCAACTGAAGAGCGCGGTCGTCACCGCGGACGCATTCGATCCTGGGGTACAAAAGACGTACGCGGAGCTTGCGGCGCACTACGGCACGGTGATCTTTCCTGCACGGCCGCGCAAACCACGCGACAAGGCGAAGGTGGAGGTTGCGGTGCAGATAGCGCAACGCTGGGTGTTGGCGCGGATCCGCAACGAGACCTTCTTCTCGCTGGCCGAGCTCAATGAGCGCATAGCTGAGCTGCGGGAGGAGCTGAATGGGCGACCGATGCGCAAGCTTGGCGGAGTAACGCGGCGGGAGCTATTCGAACGCATCGAACGAGCGGCGCTGAGGCCGTTGCCAGCTCAGCCTTTCGAGCCAGCGACGTGGAGCAAGGCGACGGCCAACACGGACTACCATGTAGCATTTGAAAAACACTGGTACTCGGTGCCTTTCACGCTGCGGCACGAAACGATTTGGGTACGAGCAACCGAGAAAACAGTCGAAATGTTGCATCTCGGCAAGCGTGTGACAGCACATCCGCGCAGCCGGGAGCCTTACCGACACACGACGAATCCCGCGCACCGTCCGCCTGAGCATCGGGCTTGGGCTGAGGCTGATCAGGGAGGATTGGTTGCTTGGGCGATCAGCGTCGGACCCGCCACGGCGCACTTGATGCAGCGCATACTGGCACGCAGTCCGTTTGCGGAGCAGTCGTGGCGCTCGGGGCGAGGTCTCAAACGGATGGGCGAGAAGTACGAGTTACACCGAGTCGAAGCGGCGGCACTGCGGGCACTACGTTTTGGCGCAACGTCCTATAAGCCTGTCGAGCGAATGCTGCGACTGGGTCTCGAGCGGCAGCCTCTTCCCGGAGAGGAAGAGCAGCCCGAGCATTGCACTCCGGAACACGCCAACGTGCGTGGTCCTGGCTACTACCACTGAACAAGGAGAAGAAATGTTACAACAACCCACCAAAGAAAAACTGCATTCAATGCGCCTTTCGGCCATGGCCACGGCGTGGGAGGAGCACGCACGAACACCGAAGATCGCTGATCTCAGCTTCGACGAGCGCTTTGCGATGCTGGTAGACGCTGAGTACTTGGCACGAGAAAATCGCCGTCTAAAACGCCTGTTGCGTGATGCTGAATTCAGGATCACAGAGGCTTGCGTCGAAGACATCAAAGCGTCACCCGAACACGGATTGCCCCAGGCAAAACTGCGTCAACTTGTTCAAGGCGGCTGGATTGGCGAACACCTCAACATCCTGATCACCGGAGCCACCGGCGTCGGCAAGAGCTTCATGGCGTGCGCACTTGGGCAGCTCGCCTGTCGACGCGGCTACAAAGTTGCCTACCGTCGGCTGCCTCGACTATTCGAGGAAATCAGCCTTGCTAAAGCCGACGGCACCTACTCCAAGCTCATGGCGAAGTTGGCCAAGGTCGAGGTCCTGATCCTCGACGACTTCGGCTTGGGCAGCCTGCGCGAAGTCCAGCGCCACGACCTGCTTGAGGTGCTCGAGGACCGCTATGGCGATCGCTCCACCATCGTCACCAGCCAGTTACCCACCAGCAAGTGGCACGAATGGGTCGCTGACCCAACTCTCGCTGACGCAATCTTGGACCGTCTGGTCCACAACGCGTACAAGATCGATCTCGAAGGACCCTCCAAGCGAAAGGACAAAGCCATCAGCTAAACATCAGCTTCAAACCCCAACGTCGCTTCGCTCCGTCCCATAGGCCGGGACGCTGTCCGCGATGCCGCGATTTGGGTGTCCTCGATGAGTGAAATACGCACTATTGGGCTGAGCCACCAAGAACACCCCGCTGCGAACGCTGCGGAGGGCGTGACAGACTGAGTTGCGTGCCGCCTGTCGCCACCGGGGACCAGGGGTACCGCTTCCACGGAACTACCGGGGGACCTTGCGCACGCGTTGGCCACGCTGGCGCTGCCGGAGGGGCAGCGGCCCCAAGGTGAAGATCGATTTCGGAGCGCGAGGAGACGGAGTTGACGCGCCGTGTATTAGCTGGTATTAGCTTGTTGCACATGACGGTCTTGCTGAGCCCGCAGGCACAAGCCGAGTTTGACGAACTGCCGGTAGTCATTCGGGCTCGTGTGCTCCGGGTTTTTGACCGCCTAGCCGCGTGGCCGGCTGTCTCAGGTGCAAGGCGCTATCGGGACAGTGGGCGGGCCATTATCGGCTCCGCACCGGCGATTGGCGCGTGCTGTTCCGAGTCGTGACTCCGAAGGTCGTCGTGGTTCGCATCCAACACCGTTCCCAAGTCTATGAGGATTAGCCAATGAGCAACCCGCAAACCATCAAGCTCGGAAAGAACGAGTACGTTATTTTACCGAAGGCCGAGTACATCCGGCTGCAAGGCATGGCGGGCATTCCTGCCGGTTCGGTGGACGCGACAGGCTACGCGCGCGCGTCGATTGGCACGACGCTGAAGGCGGCTCGTGAACACGCTGGGCTTACCCAAACAGAGCTTGCAAAGTCTCTCAAGAAGAGCCAGCCCATGATCAGCGGCGCCGAGGGCGGTACCATTAGCGTGAGCGACCGCTACGTGTCGGCCGTGCTGAAGGCCTGCAAGCTGCCGGCAAACTGGACCGGACCCAAATCAACCAAGAGGACTGACCAAAAGAATGCTCGCGTATGATCGCGAGCGCTCTGGCGCGCGCTCTTGAAACCAGTGTCATCGAAGTTCCAAACGATCTTTGGCAACGATGCGCAGTGTTCCGAGGCAAACATAAACGAACGCGCGAGCTCGGTCGCGGTGATGCTGGGGTTGCGATAGATGAACGCCCACGCCATCGCCTTGAGCGAGTCTGCGGAATCGGCATCCAACAAGCGCTGCAAGTCATCTTCTGATGTGGCTCGGTAGATGGCGTTGTCTCCCTGGCCTGTGGTGAAGACGAGGCCGCTTGAGACGAGATCACGCAAAACAGCCCCCACCGCCTCCTCTCCGTCGCGCTCGAAGCGGCGGAGAACTTCCTTCCTGTGCATTCCCTCGTGCTTCCGGAGATAACCTAAAAGGGCTTCCCAGAGCGGCAGGCGGGAATTCTGCGCCTGCTGAAGCGCTGTCCTTCGAAGTCCTGGCCCGCTGCGACGGTGGCGCACTCATCAAGACGTCGGACAAGATCGTCTACGACACCGGCGGCGCCGAAGTCGATTACTCCGTCGCCATCGCCGGAATCACGGTCGCAGTGTCCGGCTCGCTCGTCGGTCTCCCCTTGCCAGTCGCTGCGCTCTGGCGGGGAGACGGAGCCCGTGACTGTGTGGCGGAGTCGCGCCCTTTTAGGGGCCGATTAAAACGAGGAGGGCGCGAAACATCCGGCCCAACCCCCAGCAACTTATCAATTGCTGGTATCTCGCGCTTTCTCGCCTAGCTCACCTAGGTTGCTCGAAGCAGCTGATTAACGGCGACGCCCCGAGGAATTGCTTCCCCAGGGCGCCTTCCATTGATTGCTAGGTAGAACTTACTGCGGATAACCCGGAATGTTCATGTGGATCTCGAACAGCCCTGCCGCTTCGGGTCCGCCCCAGTTCGGCACCGAAACGTACAGCGTTTGGCCGTCGTTACCACCGAAGGTCACGTTGGTGTTGAAGTCGACACCTGCGGGAGCGGGAATCGCACCAAGCAGTTCGCTTCGGGCGCTGAAAACCAAGATGCGATTGCCGCCAGGTCCGCCCGCAGTGACGTAGATGTTACCCGCGCAGTCGCGAGCCATACCGTCGGTCGGGCCCTGAATTGCCTGGGCCTCTTCGTTGGTCTGCGGGAAAAGGCGCTGCCCGTTGCTGAGCTCGCCATCCTCCGAGAGGTTGAAGCGGTAGGCACCCTCAGCGCCGCCCACAATCAGGAACTTTTCATTCAGGCTCAGCATGATGCCGTTCGGCCTGTTCCTGAGGTTGGCACCACCGGGAGGACCGTCAGGATGTGCTGCGTCGTAAAGCACCTCGCCAGTGGTACGAATATCGAGCGCAGTCACCGTGCCCTCAGTATCCACGCGGTACACGCGCTGCCCTTCGGTTATGCGGTCAGGGAAGTCGCCGCCGCCCTGCCGAGTGAGTTGTGGATTGATTCCTTCCGGCACGTTCCAAAGTGGATCGGTGAAGTAGATCGTGCCGTCGCGTGCGACTGTTAGGTCGTTGGGGGCGTTGAAGGGCTTATCGTTGTAGAGGCCAGCGATTGTTTTCGGCTTCTTTTCTGGATTGTTCCACTTGAACGAGGTGATCGAGCCGTCCAGCTGGCGGGCTGTGAGCAGCTTGCCCTGGAAGTTCACGGCCATGCCGTTGGTTCCGCCCTTCGCCACGTCGACAAACTTCGTCGCCACGGAACCGGGCTCCAGCCTCCAAATTACGCCCGCATTACCAGGTCCGATGTTCGAGTAGTAGATGGCACCGTTGTGCCACGTTGGGCCTTCAACGTTGTCGTTCCCGGGAGTTCCCCAATTGAGGCTCACGCCGGGCACGCGCGACCAACTAAGCCCACTTAGATTCACCTGAACGTTGCGATCGCTGGCTTTGCAGAAGCGATCCGGTGCGACGATGTTGTCGTCGTCTTCGTCTTCGTCGTCGTCTTGCTCCAGCTTAAATGTTGCCTGACTTGCGTCATCGCTGGCTTGCGCGTCAACGCCACTGCAACCGAGAACGGAGCCGGCTCCTAGAATGCCGAGCCCCCAAATAAGTTTTGAAATGATGCTGGTTGAGTTCATGAATGTCTCCTTGAAGGTTGCGACTCGCGTATTAACCCCGAAAACAAATGAACGAAACAAAGCTCCCCTCATTCGTCGCCGCAAACGCGAGTCGTGACCCCTCATATACATTCCATCTGGGGCTGTCTACGAAATAGTTAAGTGAAGTTTGCGTGACGCCGCAGAGTACCTGCTGACCGACCCGCCGGCTTTGACGCGCGCAAACGTGTTACTCTACCGACTGAAATTTGCACACGTTGCACGGAACGGGTACCACCAGGTGATCGCAACTTCAGGTTACTGCAACCCCAGAATTCGCTCAGGGGTGTGAGCGAATTCTGGCTTCAGTCTGGAAGCAATGAAACCGGCACGCTCGAAGCGGAGGAGGACCTCCTTCCAGTGCATTCCTAATGCTTTCGGAGATAATCTAAAAGGGCTTCCCAAAGAGCCACTGGTACGCGAATGCCCGCCGCTGTTAAGAGCGAAGCAATCAGAGCCGTGGTCTGATTCACGATGGCATCAATGAGAAGCTTGGTTTGCATGGCGTGGGTTGGCGGTGAGGATGCGAGCGGCCTAACGACTAACAGAGAACAGGCTCCGCGGCAGGTGTCCGCGCGTACACTGGCGCCGCTGTAGCGACCGGCGGGCCGGGCGGCACCGCTGGTGAACTTTTTTCGATGAACCGAAGAGAGTGCCTAGAACGCGCGACCCAAGCAACGCTCGCGATCCTTACGTTGCCACTGGTTCCGGGCTGCGGCGACGAGGCGGCAGACGCAACCCTCGGCACCCCCACCAATGCGGCACTCGAGATGTTCAAGACCAAGGCGGCAAGCCTCGAAGCCACGATGATCTACGACAAGTCCACGCAATGGAAGGGGACGGACAAAGCGGCCACACACGTGCCGACCGTGACCGTCACTGGCAACACAGCAGTAGTTGAGACACCGCACGTGCTCACGAATGCTCACTACATCACCGCGCTGTACCTGAAAAACCAGAAGGGCGAGATCATCGCGTTCGCTGAGCTTGCTCAGCCGGTTGCGCAAGAAATGATGCCGAAAGCGACCGCAACTTTGACCCTCCCAGCGGGCACAACCCAGGTTACAGCGTTCTCCCACTGCAATCTGCACGACGTCTGGAAGTCAGACCCTGTGAGTGCCGCGTAGGAGCGCCAGTTCCAACTCGTCGGCGTCACGCACTTGCCCGCATCAATGACGTTTCCGATTGCGATCACCCGGTGGTAGAGTAATCATATTCTGCGCTCTTTTCTCAATGTCGACCTCGACATTTACTCCTCTGAAGACTTGCAGCCCCTCATTCGGGCACTTGACCCGCATATTTACTTGCTTCACTGGGAAAAATTTGAACGCGCCACCTTTGAGCTAAGCCACCTCCCTCCCGACGCCGGACCCGAACAGCTCGTTCTCCAATTCGTCAGCGTGATCACAGAGTTGCCTGAAGCTGCCCGCGAGCTCTGGGATCGCGCGACGCGGCGCGTCTTCGACATTGGCTTCAACAGCCGGACTGCTCCCTACCAGGAGTCCCACCAGCTTGCGCCTGGAACCTTGAGAGCTGTAGCTGACATTGGGACGGAGATAGCAATTACCGTCTACGATCTACCAGCAGGCGAGGTGGTCGCTGAGCGAAGCAACAAAGGTCTGCGGTGACGATCTAGGTTTCCAGTGCTTTGGCGATTTTGGGCGGAAGTTCAAGTCGACCGAACTGATGCTTCGGATACAGGTAGTCTTCCCCGGACTCGTCCACCACTCGCACCATGCCAACCTTCGCAGCGCGGGGGTCGGGCATTGTCCGGTAGATCTTCCTTGCCTCTAGCGACGCCGGGTAACCCTCGTTCGACAAACACACCACGAATGTTTGGCGCTCATGCGATGATACGCTTGATTTTCGTTTCCTTGCGGCCGATGCCGTGGGCTTCGTACCAGTGAATTTCTGCGGTGTGGGTGCGGCCATTCGGGAGCCTAATCTTAGCAATCCCCTTGCGCTTCCGCCAGCGTCCTTTCCCGTACGCCCGTTGAAGTCGTCGCAGTTCACGAATTTCCCGGCCGACCGTGATCGTTTCCACGTTCACAATGGGACCAACAATCTCGAATCACGGCGGGCCATTACAGCATATCGCTGGCCCTTGCGCCAGCTGGCAAGCTCGCCTCGACGGTCCCTTTGGCGCCCTGAACATCGGCTCTCGCACATGCTAAAAATCGATGATCCGGCTTCGAACGCCCCTGAGATATGTGAAAAACCGACCGCGTCCCAACCACGTCCGTTGTCCGAAGAGGAAGCATTGGGTCGGGCCCACCGTCATATTGGAACAGCACTACAGGTAATCGTTTTCCACCTGCTGTGATGTTCCTCGGTGCGGTGATACGATACGGCAAGCGTCGGGTTTGGCCTGCACGGTCAACATAATCGATGGTATCGATGCATTGTGCGACGTCCCCAGTCGCGGAGCCTGCACACGAATCAAACAAGCGAACCGGATGGGGCCCGCCACCCGAGAACGGGAAAGTCGCGTCGCTCACCCATGCTGCATCGGCTTACTCTGGCATGGTGCCAAAATACGAAACGCTCCGGCCCCCAAACGCCCCTGGCCTCATTTGACCCTTTTCTAGGCTGCGCACGACGCCCTTCCGTGATTCCTCGACATAGACTTGGTAGCTTTCGCTGGCGATGAGCGCTTCGCGAGCGAAGACGCTGAGTGCCGAATCTCGCGTCACAAACATGGGCTGAGCGTTACCCTGTGACTCAATGTAGGTGTAGAGGTGGCCGCCCAGAATTTCGGTGCGACCCCCGTTGATGGTCTCGATCAGGGTCGTGCGTGCTGCTTCTTCGGTTTTAAAGCCGAAGATCCACAGCGAGCCACCGTCGTTGATGATGTGCGGTCCTTTGGCCCGTGAGATCTCGGGCCAGATCTCGGGATTGAACTGGCGCGCCCAGATTTGCTGGTGCTTGATGCGCCACACGTCCCAGGGCCCACCACTCACATCTTCAAAAAACACCCGGCCGCCTTCGCCTGTGTAGCCTGCAATTTGGGAATTCTTGAGCACCAACGTGCGGGACGTCTTCATCTCGATTCGCGCGCCTGGAAACCCCGTTCCAATGCGTTCAATCACGACCGTATCGGATTCACCATCGACGAGCTTAAGCGTGCCGTGACCCTCTTTGCCACCGTAAATGGACGACTCTGTTCCGATCAGGCGCCGCACTTTTCCTCGAATGAGCACGGTGCCACGCAGCGTATAACTGCCGCGCCCACCGTCTCGGTTCGGTGCGTTCGAGAGATTGATGGTGGTCTTGCCACTGTCGATTGCACGCTGAAACGCTTCATCGTCAGGCTGGCCGTCCCCCGGGATGGCTCCAAAATCCTGAACGTTGCCCCACTCGCTCGGTGGATCCCAAGGGACGTCAGGCGTCTCTTCGATGCGCAGCGGAAAGGCGCGTTGACCGTCGCTCCACAATCTCTGCCGAGGCACGGAACAAAACCCATCCACACTGGCTCCAGTGGGCGTCCCTTCCGCCTTGGTTTCCAATGCGCGAGCATAGCCGCTCGTCGTCAGCCCGCGCACGAGAATATCGCCAGTTGTGGAGACGGCTGGAATAGAAGCTGTGGCGCTGGAAGTTCCGGTGAGCGTGCTCTCAAGCAACGTCAAAAATCCGCCTGTTGAGCGAATTGCCGGCACCGAGTTCTCACTCACGAGCTTGCGAATGCTGAGTGCCTGACCCGAGTCCAAGATCCCGTATGCTTTTTGGCCACGCAACGTGACAAACTCGAGCACCTGGCCATTGATCGGGCGCCCGGTGAGAATGCCAGTTTGAAAGCCGATGATGGTCACGTTCTTCACCAGGAGCGGGCCAATTTCGTTGGTGAAATTCATGTCGAGGCCGGTCACGCCAAAGCCATCACCTGATCGGATGGTCACGTCGCCGAGCAGGCCCTGGTTAGAAGCGTGAAACTGGATACCGACGGCGCCCGCATTGCCATGACCGGTGTCCAGCGTCAGGCTTCGAATCGAATTTCCGAAGCGTTGAGCAGGCGCTGGCCCCATCCAAATGACCGGCTTGGCGAGGTTAGAATTGCGAAAGCCTGAGGAGTTATCCGCAAGCTTCAAGATCGTGCTGCTTTGGCTCTCGCCTTCCAAAACAGTCTGTTTGTAGTCGTCGCCGTTACCCTTACCCGCCGGCCATTTGAGTGTATCCGAGACCAGGTAAGTTCCCGCGGGCAGATAGATGATGGCTTTGGAATTCGGAAAATCAGAAAGCGCCTGCTGGATCCTCGCCATATCGTCGCTCACACCGTCGCCTTTGGCACCGTAGTGGAGCTTCACGTCGACAAGCCCAGCGGTGTCAGGATAACGGCTTCCAGGAGTTATCTTGAGCTCGTACGGTCGTGTCTTGCGACTGGCCTGATCGGTATTTGGAGGCAGCTTGGTGCGCACACCGAGGCAATTGGACAAGAGGAGCGCGCTCAAGGCGAGAAACGGTAAGTGCGCTCGGGACGGCCCGCGTGAGATCATGGTGGGGAGCATCAGGCAATCGAACTGCCAATACGGGCCGGAGGCAAGAGCAGGCCAGCCCGTGCTGCCAGCTCAAACGTTCACGGGGCTCGCGCCAGGACTTGCAAACGAGAAATCGCGCCAGGCGTGGGGCGACCCGGCGCGCGTGCCCCCGACGGTGCGAATGAGTGGCTCGATTGTAACTTGCTCGTCGACCACTCGTACCTCCGCTTCGGGGCCACCCGCACGACACTCACTTCGGCTGCGCGCCCACCCATTCGGCGACCTGACTCAATGCAGGATTGTAGCCAAAGCTTGGGTCTGCTGTTGGGCGTGCCACGCCTTCCTTGGCATAGCGCGGGCAAACTGAGCCTATTCGTGCCTGGCTCTGCAGACCTTTCAGGAATCCGAGATGGCGTGGAGCGGGACGCGCGCCTGCCATGTATTGGGTTGTTTGGGCGGGGCCACCTGAAGGAGGATTACAGACGGGGCGATTCTCGGCGAGCACTCTGGCTTGCACGTCCTCAAGAGTCGTCGACCCGCTTGGAGCGGCGCCGCATTCGCAAGCCGATTCCCTCGGCGCCAGGAGGCAATCAACGGGTGAGGGTAGATCAAAGACGCAAGCATATTGCAGATCGTCTTGGAAGCCTCCGTCGTATTCATGGCCGTTCGCGGCGGCGTGTGGATCGGTGCTCGTTTTGGGCGCCAACGTTCGATTGGTTCGAGGACTGGTGCCGCTACGCGGAGCGATCGAACCGCGCATCAAAGGGTCACTCGGTGGCACATTTGCGCGAGGATCGCCCAGAATATTGCCCCAGATGCCCTCGGCCGCATATTGGTCCGGCTTGAGGTATGTTACCTGCGGCTGCGCGCCATTTGGATCGGTAGCGATAGCTTGCCACGGCACACCAACAATGCTCGTCACGAGAACCATCGCCGGGTTTCGCGGAGAGACGCCGCCTGGAGCAACAAACATGGGATTGTTCACCAGCTTGCCAGTTCGGTCCGGAATCTGAGATTGCGTGAGGGCATTCACGTAGCGCTCAACTGGATTGAGGAGTTCAAGACCGAAGCGCCGCTTTTGGTCAAAGCAACGAAGATTCATTGGGTCCTTCTCTGCGGCCAAGGACGGAGCCCCTTGGCACGACGGATCTTGCGCAACCGGTACACATCCGGGAGGAGCTGCGGCCTCGACCTGCGCACAGGAGCGACAGCAGGCGCTGTTCGGATCCGTGTCGCAGGTGCTCGTGGGAGTGGGCATGTTGAAACTCGCTGACGCACCATTTGGCGTCAATTTGTCGCTTGCGAGCAGCCAGCTCAGCCCGCCTTCCGCAGCTGAACAATCATCTTCCGTCGAGAGCATCACGATGGCGAGGTGCGAGTCGGTGCGTAGAAACTGTGAACGCTGCGTGAGGAGAGCAGAGTCCGTGCCATCGAGCGTAACGAATGAGTCGGGCTTGATGAGACTTTGGTACGGATCGGGCGCCACTAAGAAGCGATACCAAGCCTCGAGCGTGGCCTCATAACCGCAACCCGCGGAGCCCACAGCCTCAATGCCAGAGCCTACCGTATTGGCAAATGCGGTTAGGTTGGACTCCCCCACCGGAACTTGCCTCCCCTTTGGATCCCAAACCCAATACCCACGCCCGCTATAGCTCGAAATGTTCGGGTCGATCGACGCGATCAAGTGCGCGGAGTCGTTTTGCCTGGGTTGGGAGATCGTGTCAGCGCAGAAGGTGCCACCGAAGCCGCCCAAACTCGAAGTAATGACGCCCACCTGCAGATCCGCAACGGGTGTAAACTCGCGCTCGAACCCGACGGGACAAGCCACCTCAGCATTTTCAACGCGCTCCGTTGCCTGCGGGTTGCTGAGCGCCACGCAATTCGGATTGGCAAGCCGCGTCACTAATTCCTTGGCACCTTTGACCAAGATCGACTGAGCAGGGCCCATGTCCAGCGAGTTATCCACAACCAACAGCAAATCGAGCTTACGCACCGGTTTCGGCTCAAAGCTCAGACCCGAGGACCCAGCTGCTCCTCCGGAAGCTGTGGCCCCTGCCATTGCAATCGCGCCACCCACGTTTGCGAGACCTGCGGTGCCACCAGAACTCACTTCACCGAGCGCCAGAGCGCCACCGCTAGCTTGGCTAAGCGAGCTTCCCCCCGTGGCGTTTTTGGCGCCACCAAGTTCCGAGGCAGCACCAGCTTGCGATGAAGCGCCCCCCGCCGGATCCTCAGAAGAAGACCCCTTGCAGCCAGAAACAACCAGAAAGAGACCCAGCAGGCCCAGCCAGATCGATCGAGAGCGCAGTTGGTTGGCGTTCATAAGTTATCCTCGTCAAGTCTATTAGAAAATAAGGAAGAGTTTGCAGGAGGAGCTAGCGGAAGATCCGTTCGCAGTTAGAAAAAGTGAGGTTGGAAGTGAGCTTGAAGGTGGAACTCGGCGCACGACGTTCCGCATAGAAGAAGGACAGGTTGTACTCCTTGCCCGCGGTAAGGCCGAGAGTGTCGAGGCTGACCTGGCCCGTTTCCTGGGAGTGCACTCCGCCAACATCCACGGCAAGCGTCTTATCAATGAACACCCACAGATCGTCGTCGCCCAAAAATGAGATTACCTGACCAGGGCGAAAGATGAACTTTACGTTGAGCTCGAAGGTGAAGTGATAGTTGTGTGCGACTTGACCGTCTGTGTACACGCGATCCTGAGCCTGCGTCCCCTGGCCATCGATCGGGAAAAAGGCTGTGGATTGATAGGTGGTCGCGCCTGTCGGCTCGACGGTCTTGCTGAGTCCGGCTGATGGCGGTGGGTTGTCGAGATCGAGTTCGAAGACCGCGTTAGCCGGATGAGTGAGGCTGTACCAATCCCTAAAGGTGGACAAAAAGCTGATTTGAACGCTTCCCAGTGGTTGTGGATCGGCGTAGCTGGGACCGCCATCAGCGCCGAGAAGAGACATGACCAACCCTTGGGTGATGCCCGTTCCCACGTAAGCTTCAAAATCAGGGTGCGGATTGATGCCGGACAACGCCGAGTTGAAATCGCGCACTTGGCCGATCAATTTTGGCACACAATTGTTCGGATTCGGAGGCCCGCCGTAGTTGCCGCCAAAATTCAAGACCAAGCCGCCCATACCGGCATTAGGCGGCTTCATGCTAACACCTCCAGTGCCTCCAGAATTTTGGCTCCCCCCGGTCGCCGCCCCTGAACCCGAGGACGCACCGCCCGTCTTTCCGCTTCCCCCCATGCTCACCGAACCGCCCGCTGGACTGGCCTTCGAACCACCCGCCGTCGAAGACCCCATCCCTCCCGACTGCCCACCTGCACCCTCCGTTGCCTGCGCCCCGCACGCGGCAGACGCAACTGCCAGCACACCACCCAGCACACCACCCAGCGCCCAGCGCCCAGCGCCTCTTGAATCCCACATCATAAGCAATTCTCCAACCCTTCGAGCACGCTGCGCAACCCTTGGTCTCCGCCAAAGCTGAGTTTGGTTGCGGAGGGGGTACGATTGGGGCTCAAGAATCTTCCCGGAGGTCGCTGCAAAACAGGGCCTGTTCAATCCGTCCAGTGCCGTAACGATCGAGCGGTTCCCTTGCTCCCCTTCCCGGCAGCGCCGGAATTGTAACGTCTGACGTTAGGATTCCGGGGTATGTCATTCATTGAGCGCCGCCTCCGTAAGTCGATCGACGCGCATCTTGCGCGCATGCCGGCCGTGGTCTTGCTGGGCACTCGTCAGCGCACCAGGGGTCTCGAAGGGCTTCTAGTCCGTCCGGGAGGTGGTCTCCCTTTCATCTAAGGGAAATCTGCGCGAAGCTTCGTACACGACGATAGCCGCAGCCGTGGTGAGATTGATGGAACCGCCCATGCCGTCGGTCGGGATCTCGATGAACTGATCTGAAAGATTCAGCACTGCCTGCGAGACGCCGTGGCGCTCAGCGCCTAATACTAGGCAGAGCGGAGTATCTGTGCGCATGGCTTCCGGTCGCACGCTTCCCTCGCACAGCTCGATCGCAGCAATCGAATAGCCTTGAGCGCGGCTCTCGAGGACAATCTCGGTCGCGGTGGCTCGCGGTTCCCAGGGGACCCACCCGAGCGTCCCAGCTGCAGCGCGCGTGAGCCTGCGCTTGTGAAGCTCGAGATCGAAACCACAGACGTAGAGTCGTTCGATGCGAAACGCGTCGCACAGACGGAAGAGTGTTCCGATGTTGGGCAGGTGCGTCACTCCGTCGAGCACGAGCCGGATCGGGCGCCGTGGCAAGGTCGGAAATGCGTTGCGATCAGGGCGGGGTGGGCGTGACATTGCCGCTGCTTGTATCAGGAACCGCTCATGCGGATAGCCAGTGGGATCAAACTTGTCGGTGACCTCTATCTCAAAGTCTAACAAGATAGTAAGCATGCTTACTATCTCCAATGAACGAACAAGGCAGCTCACCTGGCACTCCCGCGTTTGAGGCGCGGTTTGGGTGCTCGTTGACAACGATGCCTGTCTAGGCTCATGGATTGCACCCTACGGAGCCCCGAGAATGATCATCACGTGCCCTGGTTGCAACTCTCGCTATGATGTCACGGGGCGGAAGGCTGGGACGCGAGCTCGTTGCCGCTGCGGCACGGTGCTTGCCATTCCGAAGCTCAGCGAATCGGCGACGATGTTGCAGTGCCCCGCGTGTGGGGCGCCCGTTTCGCCGGATGGCGCGGTCTGCACGTATTGCCGTACCGCGCTCGCTGTGGTGGCCTGCCCAAGCTGTTTTGGTCGCGTGTTTGTCGGGTCGAACCACTGTCAACACTGTGGGGCGGAGATGCTGCTTGCAGCGCACGCGCCCCCTGAGGAAGCTTCCCAGCGCGAGTGTCCGCGTTGTTCGACGCGTCTGCCGAACGGGGGCACACCGTTGAATGGGCTCACGTTGTCGGCGCATTTGGTGGGTGAAACATTGCTCGAGGAGTGCTCCTCGTGCGGTGGGGTTTGGTTGGAGGCGACGGCTTTCGACAACCTGATCAAGAATCGCGACGAGCAAGGCCTCGTACTTTCAAGTCGAGGGCCGTACCTCGAGCTGGAAGCGTTCGAGCGGAGTCCGGGCGCGTTGATGCCCACGCGCTACGTGCCGTGCCCCCACTGCCAACAATTGATGAATCGCAAGAATTTTGCCGAAACTTCCGGTGTGATCGTGGACGTCTGCAAACCTCACGGCATCTGGTTTGATCGCGACGAACTCGGGCGCATCATTCAATTCGTCATGAAGGGCGGGCTCGATGAGTCTCGCCGTCGCGAGCTGGAGCGCATGGCTCACCATCTGAGCGAGAAACGGGCGGCCCTTTTGGCCATGAGCTCGCCGATGATGTCGCAGCCTGAGCCCTACAACGGCGAATGGTTGGCGGAGGTGATCCGCCTGTTTAAAGGTTATTTTTTCTAAGTTGGCTTGAGGGCGGCCGGCCTTCGCCACGCGCGCTCTGGGGGCCGCAAGGGTACAGCAAACACGATGCACTCGCAGACCGGTTTAGGTTCGGCCTTGCAGATCAGGTGCTGAAAATCCTGACGTAGCTGTCTCGGTGCGGCACGTAGGTGCGCCCCGAAAAATGTGTGCGTCTTGCGCCGCAGGACATGTATTACTTGGGGAGTTTGAAGATGCTGGTCTTGTCCGCCACTCCATCGTTGCGGGTCTCGATCCAAAACAGCTCTGACGGTCCCACCGTAAAATCGCGAATCGCCCGGCGGTCGCACGCGACAACGGTGAAAGCCCCGCCCGAGATCGCTTGCCGCCGCAACGGACGTCCAATTTTTTGGCTGGCCACTGGCACTGCGTAATAGTTGGCTCCATCTGCCAGACTTGGATTGTTGGCTGACACCTGCTTGTCGTCGATCAAGTCCAAGATCTTGCGGGGATTCTCTCCGCTAAGGGTCAACGCACGAATGCCCGACGGATCGCCACACAAGATGGCAGTCTCTGTGGCAACGACTCGGAAAGTGCCACAAGTCAACGTGCCGACCCGCATTGGCGGTGTCATCACGGCACCTGCAGGAACCTTGAAGATTCCGTCGATTCCTTGGCTACCCGTAAACCAGACTTCGTCCTTAAACAGCTGAAGGGACGTGCTGATCGTACCATCGCGCTCTGCGACGATCACCTCGACGCCATCTGCGACCGCGACCCGATAAATTCGTTGCTTCCCCTCCGACGACGCTACGTAAAGCGCACCCCCATTGACGGCGAACAGTTGCGACGTTTCACTGTCATAGCCCTTCGCCGTCGCAGCCGAGATGCGGGTGGGAGGTCCACCGGCTTTCGGGACTGAATATAGAAAGGCTTTCGACGAACCTCCCAGCAAGACTTCAGACAAAAGGAAATACACCTGCGTTGCGTCTGTGTTCAAAGTCACCACGCGCTTTCCCTTCGGAGCAACGTAAAGGACAGTATCGCCACTGCCATCTTTACCTACCTTGCGAATGGAAGCGGTGCGGGTGAGCAAGTCCATCTCCCCACCGTCGCGATCAACGAATACAAGATCGTCGCCCGACACATGCAAGGACCACGCATTGACAGAATCCAACACCGCTGTAGGCCTGCTCAGTGCTGTGCAGGCCAGGCTGGCAATGCCCGCGTCACCGACCACCGGAGCGCCAGCGCCTCCGCTGCCATCGTTCGTCAGCATCCCCGCATCCGAACCCGCACCCGCTGAGTCAGAACCGCAACCAGCGGCAAGAACTGCGCAAAGCACGAAACAGAAACGACCGCGATAGGCTTTTTTTCGCATTGTCGCCATTATACCAGGGCAATCTCGGGCGCATAAGACATTCGAACTGCCAAATCAGCCGGAAGGAAGCGCAGGGGCAAGAGCAGGCCCGCTACCTGGTAGCGATCTGAGCCCTGCTAACCAGGTCACTGAGGCTCGCTCGCCCGAGTTGCGCGACGACATCCCGTTCACTTTTGTACGCGACGTCGTAATGCCTCACAGCTCATGGGCAAACAAACGGCACGTGTCGCGGGTAGGGTTTCGTGCATCGCGACGGAATAGTTGCTCGACGCGCTAATGCTGCGACTGACAATAGAAACAGTCGGCGCCGGCGCAGTTGGGCTTGTAGGCGCAGGCTCCCAACTTCCCGGGCGCAAACTCACATGCCTGTCCGAGCGCCTTACAAGCTTCGGGGGGCTTCTTGACGACCCCGCTGCCCGGACACCCCGTTACCGTGACGGCTGTAAGGGTGGCGACGTAGAGGACCCAATGACGCAGCATGATACTGAGAGTTGCTTGAATCGTGGCACTAGGCCAGCCATTTCTGGTTTTCCTGGATACGCTACGAGGAGGCGCGAAAGTCTCATGGGTCAGAAGCTACCGCTCAAGACGAAAGAACCTGAGTGTTGTCCGAATGCGACTCCGGGAACGACTCGAAATGCCGTTTTCGCGGGAGCCGACTCACCTTCGAAAGCAAGCACCGAGCTATCGAGCACAATTGCCGCGCCGATGCCGGCCAACCCTCCCATCGCCATTTCAGGTATGGGACAGAAATCGAAAGCTTCTGTATGCTGACAGTCCGCGACGGCGCCAGCAATGAGTATCCCCGCGACAGGCAAGCCCAGACGCATTCCGAGGCTAACCAGCGGTCGCGAGCGCGAGTTGGGACGCGCCCCGTGAATCAGCGGGGCACCTAGCAGGTAGCCCAAGACGGCGAATGGGAGGAGCTCCTCTGTTTCGGTAGCAACCGCGACGCCCACGATCAGCCCGGATGCTCCATCCGCCAGCAGCGTTTGCCACCCATACCAGCGTACGCGTTCGGCGCCACCGGGAGACGCGGATGCTTGAGCAGAATGCGAGAGGTGTGAGTGCGGCATCACAGGGTGTTGCCGAGAATCACGCTGAGCGGGTGGAGCCACAACCCGGGGCGGCCCTTGCCGAGGGAAAGCGGCTTCATCCGGCAAGCTCACATGCTGACTGCTATCGACAACTCCTGGTGGTTTTGCCCATGAAACGTGCGAGACCAGAGCGATCGCAAGGCAGAATACAGATATCAGGGGTGCCTTCATAGCAGGTGAGACAGCAAAGAGCGTGCCGACGACGGGCAGAGGGCCGCCTTCCGATGCACCGAACGCTGCGTTGAATAACCATGGCTATGGTCATGGTGGTAGCACTGCTCCGACCCGCAGTTTCCCAGAAGGCGTGTACCCGTAACGCTCTGCAAGCTGTCGGGAGCCTTGCATGTTCAGGTGTCGTCAACCTGTGGAGCCATGGAAGTTAATCATACTTGGTATTGCAAATGGCTGCGTTGCCACGGGAGCGCCTGCAATGCCGCGGCAGGTCCGTGATCCGAACGTGACCACACCCAAACTACGGTCGCTTTGCGCGACAGGAGAGCCAGCCATACCTCAAATGAAGCGAATTCAAACCACGCTGGTGTACTGTGGCTCCTTGACGGACGCTGGGCTACAAACCCGATGTTGAGCGTGAGCCGCTCTAGCGCATCAGTTGCCGGATTGGACGAGTACAAATTCGCTGGCGTTGTTCGGCAGATGGTCCCCACCGGCGTCACTCCACTCGTACACGTACCAGGCCTGCGTGGTGCTCGAGAGAGAGGGCATCATCACGTTGGCGAAGTACCACGCGGCGGCCGTCGTGCCGGCCTGATCAAATCCGTAGGCTTCAAGCAGCAGCGTCCCGGTCGTGGGATCGCGAACTGTTTGGATGACCAGAAAATCGTGATCAACCGTGAGATTGGAAGCGACGACGACGAGGCTCTGATTCTGACTGCGCCGAAAGTCGGTTCCAGTGGCGTAAATCGGGGCAATACGGTTGCTGTTCAGGTAGCGCACTGGGTTATTGTAGGCATCCCCTCCGGCAGTCACGAGTAGCTCGCCCCCTCCTGCGAGTGGTTTACCCGTCACCGAGTCCACTACGTTCGTGCTCCCTTGATCCACGGCCCGACCGCTCGGATTTGTAGAGCATCCGGCCTTCAGCGCTGTCACCAGAACCACGGTCGCCGCGTCGTCGATTGGGACTCCGTCGTGAACGCCGGTGACCGCAGCGTTGAGACACAGATTCTGGATAGCCGCCGCGGCGCATGCAACACTCGGTGCCGAAGCGCAAAAGTCCTGGGCCCCGCAGGCATTCCCACACGAGCCACAGTTTCGGACATCGCGCGAGACGTCGACACACTTTCCGCCACAACAAGTTCCTGTTATCGAGCAAGTCGAATTTTCTGGACTGCAAGCAACCGGCGGCGAGCCCGCAGATCCAGACGCCCCGCTCGCGCCGCCAGTGCGCCCCGAGGCCAGGGCGCCGACACTGCTGCTTTCCGTTCCGCCAGAGCCAGCGGAGGAACTCCCGCCGCTCCCCGAAAGGGTCGATGAATCATTAACGGCGCAACCCATAAGAAGAGACGAGGTGAGGGGCACGAGAGAAAGCAGAAGCAGCGGGTTGGTCGTCATGATCCACCACTCTGCACCAAACAGGCCAGGGCCTTTGCTCGAGAAAAACCGCCATTTGAGACCCCAACCTGAGAGCGTAGATGCAAGGACGCCCCGCTTGTGGCCGGTTCGCCACATGGTTCTTTTCAGCTGAATGTGCAGGTTCTCCAAATGTCCGCACCCAAGTGCCGATAAAATTCGGCGGCGTTTCCGTTTTAGATGTTTCGGCTCCAGCGGAGGCGAGTCGCCTCAGCAACTCTGGATAACGCCGCGCCAGCTCTAGCCGCGCCAGGCGCACCGTACGCGGCACCGGAATACTCGTATTTCAACAAATGCACCAAGCCGCACAATGGCGAACAAGAGCGTTTCAGGATCGGCGCATTCAGAGGTCGAGCCCGTTGTTCGTCACGACTCGCCGAGCTTGTTGAGAAGCTGGGTCACGAAACCAACGACGTCCGCCTGCAGTTCGTCGTCGCGCCCCCCGACACGATGGCGGCCACGCGACTCGGCCCCACCATGTCCGGGTCGAGGAAGTCGCGCTGCAAGATGCCCGCTTTGCGCCTCAATCATCGTCCACCTCCTGCAGTGCTTCCTGTGCTTCGTGACGAACGCGCTCATCGGGATCTCGAGCCGCTTGCGCGAACACGTCGCGATGCCCCTCGGGTGCGTAGCGCGCTAAAGCACTGATTGCCCAGCGACGAGCGTCATCGTCGCGGCCGCGAATGGCCATTTCCGCAAGCCGCGGCGATTGCTCCTTGAATGCTTGATCGTTCCCCAGGCGCGCCATGGCGATGGCAGCTTCCACCGAAAGCCTGCTTTGGCCATCGCCGTAGACACTTTGTAAGTGCGGAATGACTGACGGATCACCGAGCGACGCCAGAGCTTCGATCGCTTGCGCTTGAACACCGCTGTCTCCGTCGTTCAGCGTGTCGAGCAGGGCCGGTACGCTCTCGGGAGTTCCCAAATCTGCCAAGGCGCCAACCGCCTCACGGCGCACGCTAGCGTTGGAATCTCCCAGCAAACCCGCAATGGAGCTTGCGGCCAAATGCTTCTGGTCCCGCGAACCCCCATCGCTCAAGAGCTCCCTCAGCGCGTCGACCGCTCCTTCGCGAACCTCGCCATCTGGGTCCGACAAGAGAGACATGATATCCGACAGCGAGTCGATTTCTCCGGCTTCTGCCAACGCTTGTAGTGCTTCCCTACGGACCTCAGCCGAAGGGTCGCTCAAGAGGCTACGCAACTGCTCGCGCGCTCGCGGGTCGTGGCGTGCGATGCGCCGCAGCGACTCCACCGATAGCGCCCGCAACTCGGCATGATCGGATCGCGCGTACTCGAAAGCGCGCGTCAGAGGGTCCTTCTCGAACTCAAGCAGGTGCTGTTCGACACCTGCCAGCCGGCCCTCGAAATCTTGAAGCACCGTCGTCCAGTCAGCATCGCCCGAGCTTTTCGGCATGCCTGAAACGGGCCCCGCTGCTTCGCCACGCTGCAACGCCATCAGCCGCGATCGCAACAGGGCAGAGCCAACCCTGCCTTCATCTCGGCTTGCTAGCTCATCCAGCCGCTTTTCCAGTGCGCTCAATCTTGCCGCAAGCAGGTCATCTTGGCGGCTGCCGAACACCAGATACCCCAGGAGCATCGCCACGCTGACAAGAACCGATACCGCTGTCCCAATCAAAAGATAGAAGTTGCGCGTGCGCCGCGAGGCTGAATTGGTTTCAACGGATTGGAAACCGCCATCTTGCCGGAATGTCTTCATGACGCTCGACTCCAACTGCCTCTCTTCAAGCTCGAGCCGACAGATCCGAAGCCAAGTTCCAGCGAAGCCCGGAGCCGTAGTCGAGAAAGCGCCGCAATTCTATCAGCTAGCGGGGAGTGCACAAGCGGGGCAGTGGTCGGTCAACTACCGCTGCGAAAGGCGTTGACTCCACGGCCTCAAATCTGCATCGCAGTCGGAAGTATGAAGTATGAGGAGCATACGCAAGAGCAGGCCGCCTAGCCGACAGCACCCTGACCCTGCTCAGCACGTCACCGAGGCTCAAGGAGCAGTCACGGCGACCCCATGCGGAGCTCAGAATCCCACTTCACGCACACGCAAATAGATCTCCGCCATGGCGAAAAAGAGAGCGGATCTTTGGGCTTCTCGAAAAAAGAGAAGATGTCACGCATGGGAGCCTCCTAGAGTCGTCAATTTGCAAGAGCTATGGATCTGGGACACGTGGGCAAAGCTCACGTGAATGCTGATAAATTTGGGTTGGAAATGCTGACGGAGCCTAAGCACTGCCATCATTCCTCCGCCGCGTTCGATAAGCCGGGCGTCTCGATGAACTCTACGTTTAAGCAGAGGGACTGTAGCTCCTTGATGAGCACATTGAAGCTCTCCGGAAGCTCAGCTTCGAGCGAATATTCACCTTTGAGGATCGACTCGTACATGCGCGTCAAGGCCGCAACTTTTTCCAGGCAACTCCGGGTAGCTGTCGTTGCAGGTACCGGGTGCATCGCATTCCGAATCCGCCATGCAAGACCCGCAGCGGCCATTCCCACGACAGATGTAAGCGCCGCATGGCTGCAACTTGGAGTAAAGCAGCGGATCGCTCTCCTTAAGCCGCTCGGCGAGCGTGGGATCACATGGCCACCCGTAGTGCCAGCGCTCCTGTGCCTGAACGCAGACCCCGAGGTCGCAAAAACTTCCTGCGCCAGTGCAGTTGGCGTCCGCGGTACACCCATGAGCCGTCGGCGGCGCCGGCGCCTGAACATCCTCGTTGGACTGGCCACAGCCAGTAGCCACGACCGCCAGAACGGTCATGGCCACGGCACAAAACCAGTAGCCCTTAGTTGCAGCCAACTGCACTCCCACCGGGCCCTCCAAGGCGCCAGAACTGTGTCCCTGTCGTAGTGGTCAGAGGTCCGCCCAAACTATAGCAGTCCGGGTCATACCCCGAAACAGCGCCTCCAGGTGCAGCCGCAATAACAAACGCCGACACGTCAGTCACGCTAGTGCGCCCAATGCGAGCGCCCTGAATCCAGGCCCACTGCGCATCGGCCGCGAACCTCCCGCTCCCCATGTCACCGTTCGTCCAAAGAGCGCCTGGTGTCGCCACGCTGGGATCCTCATATTCTCCATACCACTGAGCCTCACACGCCCCACTTCCAATTAAATCAAAGGGGATCCTCTTGTCGGCAGCATCCGCGGCGTTCTGCGTCGGATAGTAGCCTACCCACTGCCCCCAGGCATATATCCACCACCGGCCCTCAGGTGTTCCGATTTTTGGAAAGGGACCACTGCCCCACCAGGCTCCGTGCTTAGACTCCCCGCCCCACCAGGTCAACCCTTGAAGCGTACGTCGAATAAATGACTAAGGCGGATGGTCTAAATTAACTTTACAAGTAAGGAGCATAAGACATTCGAAGTGCAAAATTGATCGGAAGGAGGAGCATAGGCAAGAGCAGGCCACCTACCCGACAGCACTCTGACCCCTGCTCACCACGTCACCGAGGCTCAAGGAGTGGTGAACCCGACGCAAAGCGGAGCTTGCTACACCCGTCGCAAGATATTTCTCGCGGAGTTGGTTGGTGGACATGCCCATCATCTTTGCAAGAGCAGAGCTTAGAGGCCCGAAGGCTCGCCTGCTTCTGCCCGCTGGCCACTGGCCGCTGGCCACGGCCACGCTGTCCGTCAGTTCGGCCACCCTGATCTAGCCCATTTGCCGGATATCGCGCAGCGCCACCGCCGGCACGCATCTAGCCATGGCGCTTTGCTGTGGCTCACCCTGCGCACGCCCATGCAGCTCTGCACCCTACCGTTCGCCGGGACAGCAGAGCGCGAGCGATGCCCTAACTATTCCAGCACCGTATCGAGCTCGCTTACCGGGACCACCTCGACATTCTTCTGCAACTTGTAGCGCTTGGAGCCTGGGTACACGATGAAGAGATAGCGCAGCCCGAGGTCGGTCAGGGCCACGTGCATGGACTTGGTCATGCTGGGCGCGTCGCTCCATTTGACCTCAATGCCGATCGGGGCTCGGCCCCTCTGCACCACGATGTCCAGCTCCGCCCCGGCGTGCGTCGCCCAGAAGTAGACGCCTCGATCCCCGGTGCGACGGATCACTTCCTCCAGAACGAAGCCTTCCCAGGATGCCCCCAGCTTCGGGTGGCCCGTGAGCTCGCGGGCGCTGTGAATGCCCAGCAGCGCATGCAACAAGCCCGAGTCGCGGATGAAGATCTTGGGGGCTTTCACCAGCCGTTTCTCCATGTTTGGCAGCCACGGCTGAAGCTGCCGGACAATCAGCGCACCACTGAGAACGTCCAGATGTCGCTTAACGGTGGGGTAGGCCTCGCCGAGCGCGCCGGCTAGCTCGGCGCCGTTCCAGAGTTGCGCGTGGCGGTGAGCGAGCATGGACCAGAGGCGCCGCAGCTGAACGGGCGACTTCACTCCCACCCCTAACTGATTAACGTCTCGCTCCAAGAAGGTGCGGATGAAATCCTCACGCCAGCCGAAGCTCTCGGCGTCGCTGCGCGCCAAGTAGGAGCGCGGAAAACCGCCGCGCGTCCACAGCTTTCGCTGATGCTCGGCCCCGACTTCGGAGAGCGAGAAGCCGCTGAGCTCGACGAAGCGGATGCGCCCCGCGAGCGTCTCGGAGCCTTGTCGAAGCAGCTCAGGTGAGGCGCTGCCCAGTACCAGGAAGCGTGCGGGGCAGGGTCGACGATCGGCCAACACGCGCAAAATAGGAAACAGCTCCGGCTGCCGCTGCACCTCGTCTATGACCACGAGCCCGCGCAGGCCTTCCAGAGCGGTCATGGGTTCTGATAGGCGTTGCGCGTCCCGAGGGTCTTCGAGATCGAAGCGTTCGCCCCGGTGCGTTTTCAGGATCTGCGCGGCCAGGGTCGTCTTGCCAGACTGCCGGGGTCCCAAGAGCGCGACGACGGGACTTCCTCGCAACAGCGTGGAGACTTGGGCCAAAAGGCCCGGCCGAGCCAGTACTTTCATCCTTGAAAATCTATATGTTACCTGTTAGTTTTTCAAGGTTCAAAAGGGCCCGGGGCAACAAGAGCCCGGCTTCAGAGCCTCAACAGAACTTGAGCGGGAGATACCCTGATAAAACCCCTGGTGGCGTGGGAGGAGGTTGAGGAGCCCGGCCCAAGCCGGGCGAGCAGGGAGGTTGCAGCTTGTTCGTAGGCGTCCTTGTTCTCGCCACGGCTGTCGAACGCGAGCGCCTTCAGCACCACGTAGGCGCCGGCCCCGCACACCCAGATCTCACGGGTCGCCTTCTCGTTGAACAGCGTCCTGCCTTCCAACGTGACTCGCTGGCGATCCTGGAACGCGCACCGCAAGCCCGGAGCGATGATCGCGGCGAAGTCAGGCTCGATGTCGCGCAGCTTGCCGCCCTTGTCGCCCGCCAGCGACGGCTGAATGAGGAAGTCGACTGTCACCGTCCGCGAGCCTGTGATGGCCCAACACTGACGGGTTGGGTTGCCCGCGTCGTTCGTGTCCATCGAGAAGCCCGCGTCACGCAAGCGCTCGGTGAGCTTGCGGTAGCGGCCCTCGTCGAGCAGCGCGAGCTGGAGGCCGACGTCAAGGTCCATCGTCCCGACGTGCGCGGCGACGTCCTCGGGCAGCGCGCCCTGGTCCACGATCAGCGATGGCACGAGCCCGCCGACGATGACGAGGTCATCCATCATGTCTCCGAGCTTGGTCGCCACGTAGAGGCACGTCGCTCGGACGAACTCGACCTGCTCGCTCTTGTATTCGGAGGCTCGCTTCGGTTTGTCAGGCATGGCGCTTCCAGTTCATGAACTCGGTTCGTAGACGTTCGGCGGTTTCGGGCGCGCGCTCTGGGTGCTCTTTCAGGTCGAGGTACGCTTGAACCGGATGAACGCAGCGAATTCCGTCGCGCTCCTCCGCTCCATGAAAAACGCCAGCATCGTTCGGCACGACGAGCCAGAGGTTCGCACCGCGTGCTTCCTCGCGGAAGCCGAGCTTGTCCTTCAACTCGGCGGAGGGCTCGCCCGTCACGAAGAACGTGGCGATGCGGAACCCCGCGAAATGGGTCAGCTGCCACGCGGCCGCAAGCCCTGTAGCCGCGTGCTCGACGCTCGAGGTGACGAGCGTGTCGCTCACGAACCGCGCCAGAGCATCGCCGGAGCGTGCAGCGACGTGGCCCTGGATGAGCGTGTGCTTGGAGAAGCTGTACTCTTCGCGCCAGGCGTCGAGGAGCAGAGAGGCATCGCGCACGCGTACCGGAGCCTTGCCTTGGTGACTTCCGCCAGACCCGTCGCCATCGCCCGCGCCGGAGACGGCGTCTCGAACCAGGTAGCTGTCGGCCAGAAGCCGCGCGACGATGCGGCTCACGAAACCTTCTGTCATGTCCGTTGCCCGAGAGATCTCTCGCTGGGTGAAAGCGCGCTCAGGGTGAATGAGCAGCCAGCGCACGACGCGCGCGCTCTTCGGCGCGAAGACGCTCGAGGGGCGTCCCGGCGCCCGGAACCGGTTGGGGCGGCCATCGACGATGACGCGGAGACCAGGAGCAACGATGTGTGCGTTCCCGCTGAAGTCGAACCAAGGTACGCGAGCGGCTTCGCAGGCACGCCTCCCGACCTCGCTCATGAAGGGCACCGCCATCAGAGGGATGGCACGACGCCGGACTCCCTTCGTCACCTCGGCCAGGCGCTGAGCGTGGGCTGCCACGGCCCCAGCAGGCGCTGCGCTGAGGATTTCCACGACGAAGGTTTGACCAGCTGCGGAAACGATGAGCTCGGCCCCTGGCTCGCTCTGTTGTAACTCGATCTTCGCGACGCTGATGTCGAGGAGCGCGGCGAGCGACGCCGGAACTTCAGCAATCAGCTGACTTTCTAATAGCCGGACGCGCATGCTTCACTAAATAGCACTGCTTTACTTTTGAGTGAAGCTAAATAATTTAGTGAAGTTCGTGCGCCTCGCGTCTCGCTAGCTTCACTAATAAGCTCGACTTCATCGTTGCCTCAAGGTGGCGCCTTTAGTGAAGCTAGGACCTTGTCTTGGCAACCATATTTGGTACTTCAACAAATGCACCATGCCGCACCATGAGCGTGGTGCGGAGCTGCACCACTGCTGGGGTTCGTTGGTCTGCCCATCCTAGATTGCTGTTGATACGCAACCCCACTGGCCACGCCTGCCCCCTCTTTTCGTTATGGCCGACGATGCGTGCGACGCTCTTCCAGTGCGGACAACAAGGCGGCTGAAGAAATCACGATTGAATCCTCCAGCACCACTTCCTTGGCCGCTGCCTCGGCAGCTTGCGTGATATCTGCGTAGCTCAAGCCCTCCGCTGCCTTCACGGCGGCAGCCCAATCCAACTCTCGCAGGTCGAACACTGCCAGCTTACTGCGCAGCGCGGTCTCAAGCAGTTCAACTGGGGGCAGTGTGTACTCGATCACGTCGTCGAATCGGCGGAACAGGGCGTGGTCTAGCGCCTCGGGGTGGTTCGTCGCCGCCAAAACCAAACTTTGCGAGTCATCCTGCTCCAGAAATTGCAAGAATGAGTTCAGCACGCGACGTATTTCGCCAACATCGTTCCCAGCCGAGCGCTGCCCTCCGATCGCATCGAACTCGTCGAAAAGGTAGACGCCGCGATGCTCAGAAAGAGCATCAAACACCAATCGCAGCTTTGCCGCTGTCTCCCCCATGTATTTCGTGATCAGGCCATGCAGAACAATCACGTAAAGCGGCACGTGCAACTCGCCCGCAAGCGCCGACGCGGTCATCGTCTTGCCGGAGCCAGGCGGGCCTACCAGCATCAGCTTTCGCCGAGGCCTTAACCCATGAGCTCTCAGCTTGTGCTGCCCACGGTGCTCCTTGAGAATACGCCGCAGCCTGCGCTCGATGTTCGTGTCGAGAACCATGTCCGAAAGGCGAGTCTCTGGGTACGAAACTGACAGCAGGCCCGCCAGTTCACCCTTGGGAGTCGCAATCGGGATCGGTCGCAGAGCGGAGGCAGAGCCAGCCTTGGAGCGCGCCTCGTCGATCAGGGCCTTGATCTCAATCGCGACCTGCCCCTTGCCCTGACGAGCCGCATGGGCCGCTACCTGGATCGCAACGGCACGAAAGCGTTCGTCGTCACGTTCTAAGTGGCTCTTGATCAAAGCCTTGACTTGGTCTGCGGTCGCCATTGTCCCTGACCTAGCGTACGAGGCCGCGTGACTAACGGCAAGATAGGCGTGCAATTTCGCTACTTCGGACACTATCTTCTCACGCGTCAACATGGTTTATACTCCGAATCTTCACACACCATGTGGCACCTACGATTACTGAGCCTTGCGTTCGCAGCGGCGTCGATATTGTTCTTATCCACGGCTCGTGCTGAAGGCCAAGAAGCGACAACAACGGAACCAACTCAACCTGTCGTGGTTGAGACCAGCTCACTGCGCACCGCCGGCTGGATTACGGTTGGTGGTGGAGTCGCCTTTCTATCCGGCAGCGCCGCCTTGTTCCTGCTCGCCGATCATCAGGTCTCGGACGCCCGGTCGACGCCAAACTCGTTTCACCAGCCAGACTTGATCGAAAACTATAGGACTGGCGGACAGGTGCTCCTCTTTGCGGGTCTAGCTGGTGTCGGCACCGGCCTGTCGTTGGTCCTGTTTGCGCCCAAGCAGAGTAACGCTCCCCATGTGAGCGTCGGCCTTGGCGGTATCGCGGTAAGTGGTGCGTTCTAGCTTGTGTTGAGGTCTGCAGCTTGCATGGCGGGCAAGCCGTTTCATCATTCACAGCTTCTGAGCGGTAAGCCAGAGGCGCGAGGCGCCAATCCGAAAGGGACTCTTGTCGTAATCCGTGCATTCGAAGTGGCCGCAACCTGCGCTCTTGAGCAGAGACACGAGCTCGTGGCACGCGTAGAGCCGCACTGAGGTTTGGCAAACCCTCATTTCTTGACCTCGAATGAACGTCCACTCGGTCTCCATGCGACCTGTCAGGGCATTCCAGGTTCGCTCCTGGCACACTCGAACCCGCTCACTCCCCTCCCCCCACCATGCCCAATCCTGAGCGTGGTGCGCGGCAAACAGAGTCTCGGCCGCTTTCGTATCGATGATGATATGGCCACCGGGTTTGAGCGCCACCACCAGATTCTGAAGAACCCTTTCATTGTCCGGCTCGTCGAAATACCCAATGCTGCTCCATAGGCATGTGACAGCATCGAAGGCTTCGAGGTCACTCAGGTCCCTAAGATCGCCCTGGCGAAAGTGAACAGTCAGAGCCCGCGCGTTCGCAGCCGATCTTGCCGCAACCAAAACCTCCGGGTTGAAGTCGAGGCCGATCACATCGTGACCCCGAGCACTGAGCTCCAGCGCAACCCTCCCGGCACCACAGGGCGCGTCGAGGATCCGCTTCGCTTCGGAGCCAATAGTTTCGATCACTCGCTCCGCGTCGTATCCTGAGCGATCCTGGCGGGCCCCTTGCCGCTGCAGGTCACCGAATGGCCCCTGAAAGAACTCTTTCCACCA
>ENA-ORBV01003308-ORBV01003308.1-microbial-mat-metagenome-genome-assembly--contig:-NODE-3308-length-32404-cov-10.605067_pt1 | contig 32404 bp, 33 predicted proteins | sample MGYA00237777_ERZ505514 | MGnify/ENA primary metagenome ERZ505514 (study PRJEB26160, sample SAMN06269048) | microbial mat metagenome | isolation source: Oligotrophic lake microbial mat | place... | reverse complement strand
GTTGCTTTCATCTGGGAAACAATGCGCCGCAACAAGGTCGTGGTTCCGGAAGCGACCGCTTAGGCACGCTTCACGAAGGGTCACGATCGAGGCGACTCGATGAACACAACGACAACCCGGTGGGTCCTTCTACGGAGGGGCCCGCCGGGCTGTTGTTCGGCTCGGCATCATCCCCCGAACCGATGTATCCCTTTCGTCGACACGTTCGTCTCACTGATATCTGGTCGTCACCGACGACGACCGCTGCAAGAATGAGGAGAGTGTCATGTCGTTTACGAATGAAGGCAACACCGATCGAGTAATACGGGTGATCGCTGGTATCGCGCTGCTCGCGCTGGGGTGGGGCGGAGTCGTTTCCGGCACACTCGGGACGGTGTTCAAGGTGCTCGGATTTGTTCCGCTGCTCACCGGCCTCGCCGGCTGGTGTCCCGTGTATCGTCTGTTGGGCATCTCTACCTGCCGCGTCGCTGCTAAGAAGGCGCCGGTGTCGGTTCGATGATCAACGCCCAACGCAGGTTGACACCATGAGCCAATGGCGGCGATGACCCATCACGACTTGGTCGGCGAGATCCCCGATCTGTACCGGTTTGCACGGGCACTGGTGCGCGACGAGCACCTCGCCGCCGACCTGACGCAGGACGCGTTGGTGCGAGCGATGGAGCGCTCACACCAATACCGCAACGAGGCACCCCTAGGCGCCTGGCTCAAACGGATCCTGCGCAATCTCGCGACCGACCGCGCTAGACGATCAGAACGCGAGTTGATCGTGGACGACATCGAGACCTCCTGGCACGACGGCGACTACACCATCGACCCTTCAATGGTCGTCGACCAAGCAGCGACACGTGACGAACTTGAGGACGCACTCACACGCCTACCGTTCATATACCGCAGCACGGTGGTACTTCACGACGTCGAGGGGTGGACGGTGCACGAGGTCGCCGACCTCGACGGTGTCGGTCTGCCTGCCGCCAAGCAACGACTGCGACGCGGGCGGATGGCGTTAGTCACAGCTCTCGCCGCTGGCGCCGCTCGACGTCACGCCCTCAAAGGAGTGCCCATGCGCTGCTGGGATGCGCGCCAACATGTATCCGATTACCTCGACGGCGCACTCGATGCCGGTACCGCGCGAACCGTCGAGGCGCACCTTGAGTCTTGTCCCACGTGCCCGCCGCTCTATGCGGCCCTCGTGGGCGTCCACGACGCGGTCGGCGCACTCCGCGATGCCGATGCGGTGGTGCCGCCCGACGTTGCCGAGCGACTCGCACTGGTCGTCACGTCAACATTGGCTGTCGCGGCACCATCGCGGATTCCTTGAGACCGTACGCGACGTATCGATCTGATCGGTCCGATTCACAGCGATGAACAACCGACCAAAGAGATTGCATGCGGTTGCCAAGTGAGTCTGCTCACCGCGTCCGGTCTCGCCCTGGTCATCTTTGGCCTCGGCGCGATCACCTCGGCCGACAGGCGCGCGTGACGGTGCGCTTCAGCGAATGGTTCGCGCAACGCACCTTCTCAGCGGTCGCGTCTCGACAATCGAGAACGGCGGAATGGATCGCGGGCGTTCTCGGGGCGATACGCCTGCGCAAGCCTCGGAGTCCAGCGGATAGCCGGCGCGATGCGGCCGCCATCTGGCGCGCGCAGGCAATCGCCGTCGTCGGTCCTCCCCGAACCGCGCACGTCTGGCGATCGTCTCCGCTGCTGCGGTGCTAGCCGACGCTGCGACCTTGTGGGCGACGTGCCACGCTGCCGGGTTCCACATCCATCCCGAGCTGGTGCCCTAGGGGTTTTGTATCGCCAACTTCGACCACTCAATCCAGATCTGGACTGATTCCAGAATCAGCGTTAGGGTGGAGGGCATGTCCGGAGGAACTGCGATTCAGCACGATGCGCTGCTGCGGGCACACGGCATCAACGTCACAGCTCAACGGCTTGCCGTACTGCGGGCAGTCGCCGACCGACCGCACGGCACCACCGACGACATCGACAAGATGGTCCGGGTCGAGATTGGCGCCGTTTCGCGCCAGGCGGTGTACGACGCACTCGCTGCACTCACCGACAAGGGCGTCGTTCGCCGCATCCAACCGGCCGGGTCCGCAGCACGCTACGAGGATCGGGTCGGCGACAACCACCATCACCTCATCTGTCGCACCTGCGACGAGATGGTCGATGTCGACTGCGCGGTCGGCTACCGGCCGTGCCTCGTTGCATCCGATTCGGCCGGCTACGAGATCGACGAAGCCGAAGTCATCTACTGGGGTCGTTGCCCAAGTTGCGCCGCGAACCCGCGATCCGAACGAAACCAAACCCCCGAGTAATCGACAGGAGCAACGTCATGGCTGACACAGCAACCGAAGGCGCCACCGCAAAAGGCAGCGACAGCGAGAACCCGGCGATCGACGCACCTACCCCCAAGGCGCATCGCCCGCACACCAACCGGGACTGGTGGCCGAACCAGCTCGACCTGTCCGTCCTTCACCAGCACTCACCTTTTGCCAATCCGATGGACGCCGACTTCCGCTACGCCAAGGCGTTCAAGAAGCTCGACGTTGACGAGTTGCGCGAGGATCTCATCGCCGCAATGACCGACTCGCAGGAATGGTGGCCAGCCGACTGGGGCCACTACGGCGGGCTGTTCATCCGCTTGAGCTGGCACGCAGCCGGCACCTACCGCATCGAAGACGGCCGTGGTGGTGCCGGCAATGGCGATCAGCGTTTCGCACCGCTGAACAGCTGGCCCGACAACGCCAACCTCGACAAGGCGCGCCGCTTGCTGTGGCCGATCAAGCAGAAGTACGGCCAGAAGGTGTCGTGGGCCGACCTGATCGTGCTCGCCGGCACCGTCGCCATGGAATCGATGGGCTTTCCGAACTCCGGATTTGCCTTCGGCCGCGAGGACGTGTGGGAGCCGACTGAGATCTTCTGGGGTCCGGAGGACACCTGGCTCGGCGACGAGCGCTACTCCGGTGAGCGCGACCTAGCAGACGCGCTTGGCGCGGTGCAGATGGGCCTGATCTACGTCAACCCCGAGGGACCAAACGGCAAGCCCGACCCGCTGCTTTCGGCGCGCGACATTCGTGAGACGTTCGCACGCATGGCGATGAACGACGAAGAGACGGTGGCGCTCATCGCTGGCGGCCACTCATTCGGCAAGACACACGGCGCAGGCGATCCCACGCTCGTCGGTCGCGAACCCGAAGGCTGCCCGGTCAACGGGATGGGACTCGGTTGGAAGAGTTCGTTCGGCACGGGCAAGGGTAAGGACGCGATCACCAGCGGGCTCGAAGGAGCATGGAAACCCAACCCGACGAAGTGGGACAACGGCTTCTTCGAAACACTCTTCGGCTTTGAGTGGGAACTCAGCAAGAGTCCAGCTGGCGCGCAACAGTGGGTTCCCAAGGACGGCGCTGGCCGCGACCTCGTGGCCGACGCACACGTTAAGGGTGTCACTCATTCACCCGTCATGCTGACGACCGACTTGGCGCTGCGCGTCGACCCGGCGTACGAGAAAATCTCGCGCCGCTTCCTCGAGAACTTTGACGAGTTCACAGAAGCGTTCGGCAAGGCGTGGTTCAAACTGTTGCATCGCGATATGGGTCCCGTCTCGCGCTTGCTCGGCCCGTGGGTGCCCGAGACACAACTGTGGCAAGACCCAGTGCCCGCCGTTGATCACAAGTTGATCGGCGACGCCGACATCGCATCACTGAAGAAGAAACTGCTCGACTCTGGCCTCTCGATCTCGCAACTGGTATCGACGGCATGGGCGTCGGCGGCGAGCTTCCGTGGCACCGACAAGCGCGGTGGCGCCAACGGCGCACGCGTTCGCCTCGAGCCACAGAAGAGTTGGGAAGTCAACGAGCCAGCAGAGCTAGCGAAGGTGCTGCCCGTGCTGGAGAAGATTCAGCAGGACTTCAACGCGAAGTCGGGCAAGACCAAGGTGTCGCTGGCCGACCTGATCGTGCTCGGTGGCACTGCCGCGGTCGAGCAGGCCGCTAAAAACGCAGGACACAAGGTCAGCGTCCCGTTTGCCCCCGGCCGCACTGATGCATCGCAAGATCAGACCGACGTCGACTCTTTCGCTGTGCTGGAACCAAAGGCCGATGGCTTCCGCAACTACTTCCGTAGCGGCGACAAACTGCCTCCGGAACAGCGCCTACTCGATCGCGCCAACTTGCTCACGCTCTCGGCGCCGGAGATGACCGTTTTGGTTGGCGGCCTGCGGGCACTCGGTACCAACTACGGCAGGTCGAAGCACGGCTGCCTCGGTGAGAGCACCGACAAGCTGACCAACGACTTCTTCGTCACACTGCTGTCGAGTTCAACCGAGTGGGCAATGTCGAAGACTGGCGAGAACCTCTACGAACGCGATGGCCGCACCGCAACCGCAGTCGACCTCGTGTTCGCCTCCAACTCGCAGTTGCGTGCGCTTGCCGAGGTCTACGCCAGCGACGACGCCAGCAAGAAGTTCGTGCGCGACTTCGCCGCGGCCTGGGTCAAGGTCATGAACCTGGATCGTTTCGACCTGGCCTAGGCGACTAGACACCGAAACCGAAACCGACGAGGAGCAGCGCATGAGGAAATTCTCAGTTCGTCCAACACTTACCATGAAGGGCCGGACCTTCAAGGGCCCGCGGGGCTGGTCGGGCAAGCCGCTACACCCGCCGCTCACCGACATACCGATTGCCGCTTACATGTTCGTCGCCTGTTTCGACCTGCTCTCAGCGATCGGCGGCGAGGACCGAACATGGGCGCGAGAGTTATGGCACGCCGGTGCGTTCGTCATGTTCGCTGGCGCCAGCGCGTCGGTACTCGCAGCTATAACCGGGTTATGGGATGCATGGAAGTCATCCGAAGCCGGCACACAGGCTCGGCGGACCATCAACACCCATGCGACCATCATGATGGCGGCGACTGTGCTTGCGCTGGTCGATCTGGTGTGGCGGTTGAACAGCTACAACACCGAACTCGTCACCCCGACGGGCATAGCCGTCCTCTCGGTGACCGTCGGGGTGTTAGTCGCATTCGGAGCGACGTTCGGCGGCAGCTTGGTATTCGAGTACGGCTTCAACGTAGAGACTGCCGGCGACCATCCCGCCTGGCACAAGTCGGAAACCGACGTGATGCCCGGGCACGACTCGAAATAGCGCCGACTCGGGAATGCCCTTTGAGACAGGCGAGGGCCGGAGTCACCGCTAGTAGGCGCTGATAGGGTCGGGCTGTGGGCGCTGAAGCGACCACTGGCCGGAGGATTCCGATGTCAGTAACAGGATCTGCGCGTCCCGAACCTCAGAATCACGGCTCCGAGGGCCACGCCACTCGCCTGCGCGATGCGCTCGAGCACGCGACCGAGCACGCCGCGGCGACGCAAACGACCTACGACGAACTGCTCGCCGATCCCGGCGTCATCCAGGAGGACCGCGATGCAGCAGCGCTGCTACTCGCACACGCGCGCAGCCAACTCAATTCGGCCCAATTGGCCGTGGAGCGCCTTGATGCCGGGGAATACGGTCGCTGCGTGAAGTGCGGCAACGACATCGGTGCAGAACGCCTGGCCGCGCTCGTCGACGTAACGACGTGCCTGAACTGCGCAGACTGACGCTCGCTCGCCCTGCCCTTGCGAAAAGAATCTCGGTTCAATCTCGGCCGATCGGGTACATGGGATGCAACAGGAAAAGAGGCCGAAATGCTGGAGTCACCGATAGATGCGCCCACGCCGACCGAACAAAACCCAGCGGCACAAGAACGAGGGGCATCGCAAGAACGCAACGCCACCTTCAACACTGCTGTGCACTCCATAAAGCGAAATCGCTTCCGCGCGGGCATCGTGCTTGGTGCACTCGTAACAGTTGGCATCGTGTTGGTGATCGTGCAGAACGGCGAGTCCACGCAACTTGACTGGATCGCGTTTCACTTCAAGACGCCGCTGTGGATCCTGCTGACGCTGACGGCAGCGGCGGGCGCGATCGTGTGGGAGTTGATCAAGGTTGGGTGGCGGCGCGGTCGACGGCAGCGACGCGACCAAGAAGCCGCGCTGACTGCGGCCCGCGAATCGCTGGAGTGACGCGACTCACGCGGGCTGGCACTTCCGCCACCGACTAGTGAGGCTCCAGACCAACCCGGCGAAGGTGACCGCCCAAGCAGTGAGCGCAACGGCGAGTTCCGCCTTGGGAAGCCAGTCGAGAGCGTCGAGTTCGATGGCGTCGCCCATGCGGTAGGTGGCAACGCCGTACATACCGAGCGGGAAAACCATCGCCCAGTAGCTCGGGTGATAGCGCAAGGGCACCCGGCGGACAACGTGTCGCCACACTCCGATGGCGATCATCAGTGGGAACCAAAAGGTCGCGGTCGCCCATGCCGTAACGACGAACCCCTCGATGAACGGTGCGACTCGCGCGAGCCGACTCGTACCTTGATTGGCGGCGAGAAGAAGGTTGGAACCGGCGAGGACGGTGATCGCCACTGCGCCGGCCGCGATCCACGCTGGCGGATCGGCCTCGGCGGGGTCGAGCGGATGAAAAGTCCAGCGTAGAAAAACCATCGTCATCACGATCAAGTACAGCACGACGCCAAGCGTGAACGCGGCGAGGGCGACAAAGGCCAGCAGTTCGTTTTTGGATCGGGTCAACAGCAGCGCGGCGACGACGGCGATCGATTGCGTGGAAACGGTGAGGAGGAACCAACTGCCGTTGATACCGCCTTGCAGCCCGGGTTTGTCCGACCCGATCACGACTGCGATGAGAGTGGCGTACACGAATGCAACCCACAGCACCAAGCTCGCCCACCACAGGCCCCACGCGAGGTCCCACCATCCGTGCACCACAATCGATGCCGATGCGAGCACGTTGGTGGCCGCGACGGTCGTCAGGAACGCGAACCCTTTGGCGTGGTTGGTGACATCGGCAACGAACCGTGGCCAATACCGCACTAGGCGCGCAACAAGGAGAACAACCAAGACGATGTACGCGACGACGGTGACGGCGTAGAGCACCTCGGCGAGTACGTCGAGGTCTTGCTGCGCGGCCGCAACGGCCACGATTCCCGTCGCCATGACGAGCGCGAAGTACCCGGGAAACAGCGTTGCGATCGGCGATCGGGTGGTGTCGCTCATCTCGTCCTACGGTCTCAGGTAGCGCAGAAATCCGGCAGCACATGCGAACAGCACGACAGATACCGCCGCCGTCGCCCACGCGAGTCCGGCTTCATCGGCAAGGAACGCTTCGGCGGCGACCGTGACCAGAAAGACCTGCATCGCCATCAGGATGATCACGTAGATCAGAACAGCGGATGACGTACGGCGACCTCGCTGGGACACCGTCATGGCTTCTCGATTCGGCCAAGTGCCCAAATCATGCCGTCGGCGCGGACCTCAACCTCGATGCGGCCGAGTGGTCGCAGCGGCGGACCGGAAATCACTTCGCCGGTTATCACCTCGAAGTTCCCCTCGTGGCATGGGCAATGCCAACGTTCCTCGTCGGGTTGGTGATAGACGACGCAGCCGAGGTGAGTGCACTTCTGGCTGAACGCAACGACGTCGGTGTCCCCCACCCGCAACAGCACGGCCGGGTCGGCGTCGGTCGGATATCGGAAGAGATGGGTTTCACCCGCGGGGACCGCGTTGAGTGCAACGATGGCGCGGGGTTCGCCCCGATTGATCGTTCGCAGTTGGGTCCACGCAGCAAGGCCGACGTTGCCGACTGCAAGTGCCCCGGTGCCGGCTACTAGATAGCGGGCGAAGTCGCGGCGAGTCACTTCCTCTTCGGCGGCTGCCTGGAACGGAAAGTCGCGTTTCCAGATCGGTGGGTCTACGGGTTGGGCAGTGGGTTCGTGATCGGTCATGCGCCGCCTCCCTCAAGGGCGAACGGGTCGTCGAGCCACGACGTGTTGCGGCCACCCGTGACATCGATTGGACCGCCCATGAGGTCGTCGACGACGGTGAACACCTTCGTACGTACCTGCTGGCGGCCGAACTTGAAGTCGCGCAACAACGAACCGGTTCGAACTTCGCGGTACTCGTCAATCGTGCCGTACCACAGCGCCTCGCTCGGGCACACCGACGCGCACATCGGCTTGAGCCCCTCGGAGGTGCGGTCGGTGCACATGTCGCACTTCATCATCTGATCGATCTCGGCCATGTACTTCGGCACGCCGAATGGGCACGCGAGTACGCAGTTCGAGCAACCGATGCAGCGCGGCTTGAGCGCCGATTGGACGACGCCTCCCTCGGTCTGCTTGATCGCGTCGGCGGGGCACACATGCGCGCACGTGGGATCCTCGCAATGCATGCACACCATCGGAGCGGACCGGGTCGATGTCGCCCGGTCGATCCGGTCGAGATGGATGAGGGAATGACCGCGATGGGTTCCACATTCCATGCACGCTTGCACGCATGCCTCGCACCCAATGCAACGGCTCTGATCGATCACGAACATCGGCCTGTCGTCGGCGCCGTAGCGAGTCACGCTGGTCACGATGCGCCGCCCGCGCGTTCGACGCGCACCGCGGCGACCTTGAACTCGGGCATTTTTGAGATCGGATCGACGACGCGCTGCGTGAGCTGGTTCGCGGCCTGCGCACCCGGCCAGTGGTACGGGATAAAGACGGTGTCGGGCCGAATCGTTGCGACGACGTTCGCTGGCAACGTGATCGTGCCGCGCCGCGATGTTACGGTCACGAGGTCGCCCTCGGCGACACCAATCGTTTCGGCAAACACTGGATGCATCTCGCAGAGCGGCTCGGGATATTGGTCGACAAGTGCCGCGATGCGGCGCGTCTGTGTGCCGGACAGGTATTGGCTGACCACTCGCCCGGTGGTGAGCCACACGGGGTAGTCGGCGTCGACGACCTCGCCGGGCGGACGGTACGGAATGCCGTGGAACTTGGCTCGGCCGTCTGGATGGTAGAACCGGCCGCCCTCATACAAGCGTGGCGTACCGGGATGGCCTTCGGTGGGGATCGGCCAGAACAACCCCATCTCGGCTTCGACTCGCTCCCACGTGGCGCCGCGATAATCGGCTGTTCCGCCGGCGGACGCAAGACGCAGCTCCTCGAAGATCTGTTTCGTGTCGGTGTAAGGAAAGTACTGGCCACGGTCGAGTCGCTGCGCGATGTCGACGAGAATCTCCCAGTCTCTTCTCGCCTCGCCGGGCGGAGTGACGGCCGCGTTGATCTTGATGATCCGTCCCTCGCCAGAAGTGGACGTGCCTTCGTCCTCCTCATGCAGCGAACCGGGGAGCACGATGTCTGCGTGGTGTCCAGTTTCGGAGACGAAGAAGTCGATCACCGAAAAAAACTCAAGCCGTTCGAGCGCTTCGCGCGTGAAGTTCGTGTCGGGTGACGACACCGCCGGGTTGAAGCAGATCGACAGCAGACCTTTGATGCGGCCGTCGTGAATCGCCTCAATGATTTCAAGTGCGGGAATACCTTTGCCGGGGATCTCGTCGACGTCGCAACCCCACACCGACGCAACGTGGGCGCGGTGCTCGGGGTTGGTGATGTCGCGGTTACCGGGAAGCTGATCGCACTTGTGGCCGTGTTCGCGCCCGCCCTGGCCGTTGCCCTGCCCCGTAATCGTCGTGACGCCGCAACCGGGCTTTCCGAACTTGCCTGTGGCGAGGCCGAGGTTGATTGCGGCGAGCACATTGTCGACGCCCTTGGAATGCTGTTCGATTCCGCGCGCGTGTAGCAGCATTCCCGTCGCCGCGGTCCCCCACCATTCGGCGGCCTGCTGGATGCGCGCCGCTGGAACGCCCGTGATATCGGCAGCCCATGCGGGTGTCATGTCGGCGACGGCAGCGGCGGCCTGATCGAAGTCGTTGGTGTGGGCGTCGATGAACTCGTGATCGAGCCAGTCGTGGCGAATCAGTTCGTGCAGCACGGCGCCGAACAACGCCGAGTCGGTACCCGGACGCACCGGCAAGAACAGATCCGCCGTTCGTGCGTGAGGTACCACGCGCGGGTCCTGCACAATCAGGCGCGCGCCGCGATCGCGGGCACGCCAGATGTAACTGGTGGTGATCGGGAATGTCTCGGCGATATTGGTGCCGGCGGTCCACACCACATCTGCGAGCGGGATGTCGCTCCACGGATTCGAGGCGCGATCGATTCCAAGCGCCTTCTTGTTGCCGGCACCAGCCGACACCATGCAGTAGCGGCCGTTGTAGTCGAGGTTGGCGGTGCCCAGCGCGAGGCGCGCGAACTTGCCGATGAGGTAGCTCTTCTCGTTGGTCAGCGAGACACCCGACAACATGGCGAACGAATCCGGCCCGTACTGGCTTTGGATTCTACGGATCTCGGACACCACTCGGTCGAGTGCGTGATCCCACGACACTCGACGGAACCCACCGGGCGCGCTCTCGTCGCGTTCCATTGGGTGTAGTACCCGATCGGGATGGCTGCCCTGCAGATACCGCTTCACACCCTTCGGGCACAGCTTGCCCTCGTTGAACGGGAACTCGTACCAGGGCTCGAACCCGACAACTTCGTTGTCCTTGACCTTCAGCTTGATCCCACACTGCTGACCGCAGAAGCAACAGTGCGTGTTCACCACGTCGTCAACCTCGATGCCAGCATCCCATCCCCCGGGCGGGGCCACGTTGAGGTGCGGGCCGTAGCGCTCGATCAGCTCGGCATCGGAAATCGGTATACGTGCCATCAGCCAAATCCCCCTACCCGCGCCGTCTGGGCCAACGCTACTGATGCTCGTCGACACGGAGGACACGTGTCCTGGTAGCTGCCGGAGCCGGAGCCGCCGTTGTCGTTGTCGTTGTCGTTGTCGTTGTCGTTGTCGTTGTCTGCGGTGTCGTAGTTGAAACCGAGTTGCGGGAGAATCTCTTTAAGGTCGGCAATCTGCTGCGCGCTGGCGAACTCATCGCCGCAGCGACGGCACACAGCCGCAGGTCCTTCGATGTTGGCCCGCTTGTAGTACTCGACGCCGAGGCTGGCCGGGCGTTGAAAGATGTGGAAGAACTTTCCGAACGGGATGTACATCAGCCCAAGGATGACCGTCAGCGCGTGAAGAGTGTTCAGTGCCGAATAGAAACGGCCCTCAAGCCACACACTCGACACCGTGAGAAACAACCCGGTGACTGACACTGCGAACAATCCGGCCAGGGCCAGGAAGTCGCCGCTGCGCTCCACAGCCAACGCTCCGGGGTCGCGCAACCGGCGGCGCAGAAAGATGAACACGCCTGCAAGCACCAACACGGCGGCGACGTCGAGCCCGTGGTACACCAACCACCCAACAATGCTCTCGGCATCGAAGCGAACTGTGCCGACTCGCGATAGATACACCTGGTATCGGTCGCCCTGCTGAGCCACACTTTCGAAGTGCAGCAATCCAAGCGTCAGCGGAAACGTGATCAGCGCCGCAAGGATGCATCCCCAGAACACCAACTGATGCGCCAGCCACCGAGACACTGATCGACGGCGGATGAAACCCTGAGTGAGTAACCGGGTCGTCACCACACCCGGCAACGCAACGGCGTTGCGACCCAGGTTCCCTCGGAACGCTTCCCGACCGCGAATACGAAGCATCGCGGTGGGCGGCCGCTGGACCCAGACGGTGTAGCGGTAGGCAACGCCGAACACCATGAACACGATGCCGAACAGATAGCCAATGAGTGCCGCGTCGAACCAGACGAGTCCATCGGACCCGATGAAGGTCATCGCAACCACAATCGCCACGGCGACGAGCCCCCAGAGAACACCACGACGCGCAAGTGCGTCGACACGGGATCGCGTCATGGCGACGACCATACATCGCTTCCGGCGGGGGTCACAGCGCCGCCATGACGGCCACCAGAAACGTCGGCGCTGTGCCGAAGGGTCGCAGATCCCACGACGAGAGTCGTAACTCGTCGCGGAGTCCCGCTGAGACAGCATCGGCGAAGAAGTCGTCGAACTCGTACCCCCGATCCGCGCCGAAGCCGACCACGAGCCGACCGTCTGGAGCGAGATGCACAAGGAGCCGGTGTAAGACGTCGCGGCGCGTTGCCGGATCGAGGAACGTCATGACATTGCCCGCGGAGACGATCACGTCGAATTGCTCCGAGCGACCCTCGGCGGCAAGGTCGAGAACGGCAAGGTCTCGTGCCAGCCAGGTCGCGCCCGGGTGATCGGCTTGCGCTGCTGCAATCAACTCTGGATCGATGTCGACACCGACCACATGATGTCCGAGCGCGGCGAGCCGGCCGCCGACGCGTCCAGGTCCACAGCCAGCATCGAGAATCCTCGCTCCCCGCGGGACCATCGCGTCGATGTACCGCGCCTCACCATCGAGATCACGACCTTCAGCGGCCATCGCCCGGAACCGTTCGATGTACCACGCCGAATGACCGGGGTTCTCCTCGATCATCCGCAACCAGCCGTTGTCGCTCACCGTCTCACCGCTCGAACACCGGGTAGCCGCCGAAGCGAATACTGGCGCTGGCGAGAACAAGCAGCACCGCCGCGAGAGTAACGATGCGGATGTGCCACGCGAGGCTTAGCACGATGTAGTAGCTCGCCATCGCAGATCATCATGCCAGCACTGCGATAGTGGTGACGACGACAACACCGATCCCGAAAACCATCTGCTGCAAGCCGATGACCTTGGCCGGTCGCACCCCCGCACGAACTGCTCCGACGTTGAACACTGCAATCGTGACGATCGCGAAGGCAGCGGCGAGTGGTACGACATCGACTGCCCACGCGACGGTGACAGCGACAACGCCGAGTGCTTGCGCGAGGTCGCTGTGCCACAGGTGATACGGCGCACCGCGGAGCCGGAGCACCTGCGTACGTACATATGGGATCGCGGCAGCACCCCGTGCCGCAACGACCACCCAGAGCCCCAGTGCCAGCGCCGTGTCGGCGCCATCCGCGAGCGCGATCGCCGCTGCGACCGAGCCGATTCCTACGGTGCCGGCGAGCTCGGGCAGCAGCCGTCGACCGCGGCTGCGCATGTCGAACCACAGCTCGATCGCGATGAGTGGTGCAGCCGCGAGCAACGGCCACCAGAACGGTTCGTCGGTTCCGAGCTTGGCACCAGCGACGAATGCCACGAGCACGAAAAGCTCGACGGCCGCGACGCGAGCAGCAACGTTCGTCCGTTCTAGCCATCGCCCGCGCCAACGATCAACGAGCACGAGCTTCAGCGGTGTGCGAGCGAGGAAGGCCAGCATGGCCGCTAGACCGAGTGACAAACCCGGCCACGACCACGCCGCTAGCAGTCCGAGTAGGACTGGTTCAAAGGTGAGACTCCACCCGCCGTGCTCGGCAGGCACAGCAACCGCGCGCAATGCAGAGCGCTCACCAGTCGCGATCGTCACGTCGACGTGACCGAACCGAGCGACACAGCGTCCTCCAACGAATGGTCAGGCAACAGAACCATCAGGCAGTCGTCGCTGCGTGCGCTCCCCGCTCGATACGCAGGGCAGGAAACAGAACATTGCTCTCCTTATGGATATGGAGGTGCGTGTCGGCTTCCAGTTGCGCCAGCGCCAGGTAGCACGCGTTGTAGGTGGCACACCCATCCGCAGGTGTTGCATAGCCGCCGGTCACGCTATTGAGTTCCTCGAGGAGGGCGCCGACCGTTTCGTGTTCTGCCGTCAGCCCCTCGATCTGCTTGGCGAGTTCCTCGATATCGGATCGCGGCCGATCGCCAGTGGCGACGAGGTGGCGGATCATCGGGAACAGCGACTGTTCCTCCCTGACCAGGTGCGGTTCGAAATCGGCGCGTAGTTCGGTGTAGAGCCGTTGCACTTCGGCGAGCTCAGGGTGCCGTTCGCCGTGAACGACGACGATCTTTTCCACGAGCGCGCTGATCCGGGGAAGCTCTGACCACAGGTAGCGATGATGGACGAACTCGATGTGGTCGACCAGGTCGAGCGGGCTCAGCGACGCCCACGCGGCGATGGGTTCATCGACGCGGCGGCGCGACAACTCGGCGGCAACAACCAGCGGATCTAGTCCTGCGTCGGCCGCGGCCGCGGCCAGTGTGCGAGCACCGTGACAGCAGTAGTCAAGGCCTTGCCGCTCGAGAGCAGCCGCCAACGATGGGTAGGTGGTGACGATGTCGCCGAGAGTCATCGTGGGAACGATGTCGTTTGCCTCCGAGCCCAGCGATGAGCGCGTCGCTGGCTCGGCGCCGCGGTGATGCGAACATGACGTCACGATTGCGGTCGGCTCAAGCGGCACCATCCGTACCTCGTTGGCGAACATCTCGATACCGTGCAGCCGGTTCCGGATGGTCCCGATGATCGCGTCGAGCGCGACGTCGTCGTGGTCGACCTCGATGCATGGCCCCGCGAGCGACCCGTGCACAGAGCGCACACCCTCAACGCGAGTGAGGCCGTCAAGTGTCTCGTTGAAGCATGTCGGGCAGTTGGCGCCATCGATACGAAGTGATGTCTGCACGATCACCAGCGTACTCGCAAGGATGATATTATTCTAGTTGATGCTGTATAAATCAGCTCAACCGCCAAAGGAACTAGATGAGGCGTGATCCGCGCCTGTCTCGGCGAAGTCGAGTCACCACGTCGGCGACGGAACGAGGCATGTCCTTCCCGTAGGCCGCCGGGAGCACGCCTCGATGCCCACAAGGCAACGAGAGCGCGAACAGGATCGATTGGTCAGCCGGATCACTGGCGCCCTCAAACCTGAACACCTCGTCGACACCAACGTCCTCGGGCGCGGCCCAGCAGCCACAGCCGTCACAGTGCAGTCCGCCATCGCTGACCGAAAGCTGCTCGGTCCATCCCGCAGCATCCAGTTGGTGCATCCGTTCAACGAGCGTGTCCATCGTCGTAGTCATGACTCGACGTGACAGCGCAAGCGACACGTCCCTCTACGCGGATCGCGCCGGATGAGTTCGTCGACGACGAGGCCGCCAGCGGAGTCGGCCGCACCGACGGCGAGACCGAGATGCAACCCGCACACCGTGTCGGGGTCGGCCAACGCCGTCGTCTCGAACGGGCATGCACGCAACAGAATGTCGACCTGGGTACCTCGGCGCTTCGCCGTTGGTTCGAACCCGTGCTGCGCCATCGCATTGACGAGACTCGTCACCGGGTCGGCGTCGTCGCTCGCCAGCGCACGCGCCCGGCGCCCGGCGCGTCGCCCGACCTCGACCGGTGAGTCGCCGGTGCGGATGATCTCCGTCAACAGCAGCGTTAACCGTTCATAAGGGCCGATGACCCCCCACTGACTCCCCGCCGATGCATCCAGCGTGTAACACAGTCGCGGTCTCCCCCGTCCGGCTGGCGGCGCGGTCGCCTCTTCCACCAGGCCCGCCTCAACAAGCTTGGCAAGGTGCTGACGGATCGCGTTGTGGTGAAGACCGAGATGCACGGTGAGTTCGGCCACATCGACCGGCCGCTCCGTGTCTGCGATGTAGCGAAACAACTCGTGTCGCGTCGGATCACCAAGCGCGCGTGCTTGGACCTGCAGATCGCTCATCGACTGGACTCCGCGAATCGACGAGCACTATTTCTAGCCATGAGTGGAACTCTAATGCGGGAGTATCAACAGAAATTATCGGGGTACGGCCTCGGTCAGCCAGAGGTCTTCGCCCCAACGAGTCACCGGGCGAATTTGTCTCGGTAGGTCTTTCGGACCGTTTCGATGTCCTCATCGAGGAGACCGGTTGCACCGCAGCCGTCGACGATGAGGTTTGCCTGGCGACGCAGCGCGATCGTGCGCTCTGCGAGCGACGCAGCTTCGAGGGATTCGACGATCGATGAGATCGCGACAAGGAGGTACCCGCATACCGTTGGGTGCTCTGCGGCTGCGCGTCGCGTCTCGTCGAACGCAAGGTGGATCAGTTCGTCGTGAGTCGGTTGTTCGGCCATCACGATCGTGATCGCGCCGTCGGTCCGCACAGCCGCGGGAGGATCGTGGCGAAGGAACACGGAAAGGACTGCCGCAGCGTGAAAGATCGCGTCCTGCGCTGTCGTGGGGTCATTAATGCCCGGCGAAAGCGCCTTCACGGCCACATCTGCTAATTGACGCAGACCGTACGACACGTCCTGCTGCATCGTGCGCGTGTCGCCGATCAAGACCGCCGCGAGAACCGCTCGCTCGATTGCGCCGCGATTTTGATCACTGATTGACGGTGACACGGAACAGAACCGCGTTCCTTCGATCGCAAATCGGCCTGCGTAGGTCTCGACCGTGAGAAGGACGCCGTCGGGCACACAGTCGACAAGGGCCTCGATGTCGATCTGTTGCACCCAGCCCGATCGATCGAATCGGATCACCGTCGACGAAACGGATGCGGTCGTGTCCGGAAGCGATCGACGATCCGTGGTCAGATCGGCGGGGGTCAGATCGGCGGGGGTCCATTCAGCGCGAATCTGCTCAGTCGCCTCGCGATGGATCCGTTGGAGGATTTCGCTGACGTCCATTGAATGTGCGCTGTGATTGATAAACGCAACGATCGCAAGGATTGTCGCGATGCCGAGCACGACGGCCACAGCCACGGACAGATTGGGGATAACCGGCGTTCCGCCCGAGTCGAGTGCGGAACGGATCGAACGCAGCACGACGACGCAATAAGTGAACGTTCCGACGACGAGTGCCATCACTCGCTTGTTGAACGGATCGCGAAACATGGTGTGCACGACCCGAGGCGAGTACTGGCTCGAGGCGAGCTGGATCATCAACAACGACACCGAGAAGGCGATGCCCGCGAACGAGATGGTCGCCCCGGCGACGACACCGAGCAAAGTTCGTGCGCTCTCCACCGTGGATGTGACCCCGAACGGGAGGTCGGCCGCGACCACATCAATGTTGCGGTCGATGGCAAGGCTGACGAAGCCAAGCGCGGTCGCAAAGAACACCGCGATCATCGGGATAAAGAACAGGCTCGACTTCAGCCGTTCGGCCAGCGCGCTCAGACGCAGCTTCACTTAGTCTCCTCCGTGCCCTGTAACGCGGCTCGAAAGCTCGGTGTGGCTTGCAGCGCGATGATTTCGGCGGGCATTTCGATGCCGTCGGCATCGAGCCGTGCCTTGACTGCTTTGATCGCTGCGTCAGTAACGGTGATGGATTCCTGCCGGCGGGAATCGGTCCAGAACATGGCGCGTATATTCACGGTCGACACGCCTAGCTCGTGGACGACCGCCACTGGGAGCGGATCGCGCTCTATGCCTGGCACCGTCTGAAGCGCCTCGACGATGGCGGTGGTCGCGTGGGCAGGATCGTTGTGGTAGGCGATTCCGACGTCGAACTGGAGTCGGCGCGTAGGACGGTCGGTGTAGACGAGGATCACGTTCTTGTAGACGTCACGGTTGGGGATAATCACGGACTCGCCGTCGAACGTCGTCAGCCGGGTCTCGCGGATGTTGATCTCCACGACGGTCCCTGATTGCCCGACGACGGCGATCTGATCGCCAGACCGGAACGGCTGCCGAAACAGCAGCAGGATGCCAGCGAGCGAGTTCTCAAGAATATCCTGGAACGCGAATCCGACGGCGATGGAGAAAAAGCCGAGACCGGCCAGCAGGTCGACCGGTTTGACGGACGGAAAGGTCACCGCCAACGCGAGCAGCACGCTCACGATCACCAAGATCCACAATGAGAGCTTGCTGATCACTTTCGCGAAACTCGGTGTCCGGCGGCGCTGCAGTCTCGCTCGCATTGTCCAACGCGCCGCGCGGCCGAACAGCCAGCCGACGAACACAATGGCGATCGCGACACCGACTCGCGGGAGCGCATTCAGCGTCGACTCCCACAAGGATCGTGCGGAGTCTCCGATCTCGTCGTTTGAATTCATCGCAGAGCTCATGTCAGATCCTTTATGCCGCCGCGTGGGTCGTCCCGTCTTGCGCGCTGCTCTGAGACTGCCCGATCCCCGCGGATCTCACACCTGCCCACCAATATCATCCCCCCGTTTGGAGCTCCACCTTCGAGAGGATTGAGCAGCAGGTGTGAGACTGGCGCCATGCGACGCATTGAGGACTACGCCCTGTTGAGTGACTCGAGATCTGCCGCACTCGTCTCGAAGGCGGGATCGATCGACTGGTTGTGTTTCCCGAGGTTCGATTCCGGCGCGTGCTTCGCGTCGCTGCTCGGCTCGCAGGACAACGGTCATTGGTCGCTCAGCCCGACTGGCGGCACCAGCAGCGTGGTCAGAAAGTACCAGAAGGGCTCGCTGGTGCTCGAGACGACTCACACGACCGCGACCGGCGTCGCGGTCGTCGTCGACGCCTTGGTGCCCGTGGGTGACACTCACCGATTGGTGCGGCGCGTCGAGAGCCGCAGCGGCGCGGTCGCGATGCGCAGCGAGCTGCGGATTCGGTTCGACTACGGCAGCATCGTTCCGTGGGTTACCCAATCCGATGGTGCGGTAACCGCAGTGGCGGGCGCAGAGGCTCTGGTGCTGCGGACACCCATCGAGATGCGCGGCGAGGGGTTCGCCACCGTCGGTGACTTCACTGTGAGGGCGGGGGAGCGGGTTTCGTTCGAGTTGGCTTGGCACGAATCACATCTGGCCCCGCCACCGTCAGTCGAGGTCGACGAAGCTCTCAAGGCGACGCTTGAGTGGTGGACAGCGTGGTCGTCCCGGCTGAATTATGACGGCGCCTACCGTGACGACGTCCATCAGTCCCTTACGGTCCTCAAGGGTCTGTCTCATGCGCCGACCGGCTCGTTCGTCGCCGCGGCTACCACGTCGCTTCCTGAGTGGATAGGCGGCTCCCGCAACTGGGACTACCGGTACTGCTGGCTGCGCGACGCGACCTTCACCTTGTTGGCGCTGTTGAAGGCCGGCTGTGTCGACGATGCACGAGCATGGCGTGACTGGCTTGTTCGTGCAGTGGCCGGCGAACCGTCTCGGCTGCAGATCATGTACGGACTCGCCGGAGAACGTCGGTTGCCTGAGCTGGAGCTCCCCTGGCTTGCCGGTTTCGAAGGCTCCAGTCCGGTGAGAATCGGCAACGGTGCCGCTGACCAAGTCCAACTCGACGTGTTCGGCGAGGTAATGGACGCCATGCATTGGGCCCGAACGCACGGGATGGCCGCTGACGAGAACGCGTGGCGGGTGCAGGCAGCGATGATGGAGTGGCTTGAGGGGAACTGGCAGCAGCCCGACGAAGGCATATGGGAGGTTCGTGGCGGCCGCAGGCAGTTCACCCACTCCAAGGTGATGGCCTGGGTGGCGTTCGACCGGGCAGTCAAGGCCGTGGAAATGCACGGGCTAGCTGGCGACGCAGCGAAATGGCGCCGGCTCCGCGCGCAGGTGCACACCGAAGTGTGCGCGAACGCAGTCGACCACCGTGGTGTGTTCACCCAGTCCTATGGGGGGCACGCGCTCGATGCGGCGACACTGATGATCCCACTTGTCGGTTTCCTACCGCCCGACGACCCGAGGGTGGTCGCCACGGTGGAAGCCATCCAACGCGAACTCACCACCGACGGACTAGTGATGCGCTATCAGGCCGATGACACCGGCGACGGTGTCGGTGGCGAAGAAGGAGCGTTCCTGCTGTGCTCATTCTGGCTCGTCGACGGCCTGGCCCTGATGGGTCGCCGCGACGAAGCCAACTTGCTCTACCAACGGTTGCTCGGTCTACGCAACGACGTCGGTCTCCTCGCCGAGGAATACGACCCGGTCGCCGGTCGCCAACTCGGCAACCTCCCCCAGGCCTTCTCCCACGTCGCGATCGCCAGCAGCGCCATGATGCTCTGCCCCGCCACCGTCGGCCCAACCGAAGAACGAGCACACCACCAATGACCACTGTGTTCGTTGACCACTGTGTTCGTTGACCACTGTGTTCGTTGACCACTGTGTTCGTTGACCACTGTGTTCGTGTTTTCGGATTCTCGCCGCTGACCGGAGTCGTTCAGCTCGTGGGAACTGCGGCCAACGCTGCGGCCAGCCGTAGGGCAGCGTCAGCTGCCAGTTCCTGAAACTCTTCGCCAGCCATTAAGTCCCGCGGGTCGACAGTGGTGATCTTCGTGCCATGACCAGTGTCTGCGAGCACGACGTTGCACGGCAAGAGCAGACTCACCGACTCATCAAGCTCGAGTGCTTGATGAGCGAACTGCGGATTGCACGCACCGAGGATCTTCAGCGGCGCACGTTCGACACCGAGCTTGGCCTTCAGGGTCGCCGCGAGATCAATCTCGGTCAGGACACCGAAGCCCTGCACAGCGAGCGCCTCACGAACTCGCAGCTCGGCCTCGGCCATGGACAGCGCTGTGGTGGTCTCGATCGAGCGCATCGTCACTTCTTCTCCGTTGGGGCGAAGCGGGTGAGGCCCAGTTCGGCCTCGATTGCGTGACGTGGCCGGGCACCCACGGCCTGCTTGGTGAGCTTGCCACCCTCAAACAAGCCGATCGTCGGGATACCACGGATGCCGTAGCGGCCGGCGACGACTTGGTTCGCGTCGACATCTACCTTCACGACCTTGATCGCCGAGCCGTACTGCTGTGCCAGTGCCTCAACCTCGGGGGCAACGGCGCGGCACGGACCGCACCAGGCAGCCCAGAAGTCGACCACCACGGGCACGGTGGAGTCGAGCACCTCTCGCTGGAAGCTGGCCTGGTCGTCTGCCTTGATCATCGTGGACATGTTCAATCCTCTCGCGATATTCGGGACCCATGAGGATCCGCTTGTCTCTTGATAACAACTACCCCCCTGGGTATATTCCCGCGGTGGCTCCGACGCATGCGCCAGGCTGATTCCGGCACGTGGTCGGTCCAACCGAAGAACGAGCATCCTGACAACGTCAGAGACTCCTTCGAGCTGGTCAGGTATCGAGCAGACGAGCGCGCCCGATGGCCGCCGCACCGACGATGCCCGAGTCGTCTCCGAGCGCCGCAACCACGAACTTCAACTTCGCGCTGGGATGCAAGATCCATGGTCGGGCTTGGTCGGCGAGGCGATCAGCGAGATCCTGCCCGAGCTTTTCTGCCATGCCGCCGCCGATGACCACGAGACGGACGTCGACCATGTTGATCACCGATCCGATACCGCCTGCCAGCACCTCGATAGCCATGTCGAACAGCTCCACGGCGAGTTCGTCACCCTCGTCGAGTGCTCGTGCCCACACCTTTGAGGTCAGCTTCGACTTCTTCTCGTCGCGCTGTATCTCGAGCAGCGACGTGTGTCGCCCGGCATCGACCATCGACGAGACGATGGCGGCCAATGAACGCCGACCGGCGTAGGCCTCAATGCACCCTCGTCGGCCACAGGTGCACAGGGCGCCGCCGTAGTGGGTCACAACATGGCCGATCTCGCCGGCCGAACCGCGCGATCCATAGAACGGACGACCATCGAGAATCAGGCCTCCCCCGATGCCGGTGCCCATCCACACTCCGAGGACGTCGTCGGCGCCGACCGCAGCACCCGCAAGCCACTCACCGAGCAGGCCGAGGTTGGCATCGTTACCCAGCGCAACAGGCACACCAAAGTGGTCCTCAATCATGCTGACGATGTCGAACGAGTCGTCCCAGCCAGCAAGGTTCGGCACCTCAAGAACACGACCCTTGTGGATCACTCCGGGGATGCCGATCCCAATTGCCGAAGGCACACCATCAAGACCCTCGATCATCTTCACTATGTTGCGCGCGATCTTGTGCGGACTCGATTGAGGAGTGTTGCGTTTGTCGCGCTCGCGTACCCGATGCCGATCATCGACAAGCCCGACCTCGATGTTGGTACCGCCGACGTCGACACCGGCTACCAACACGACGAACCTCCGGCGAATTTATCTCGGTAGGTCTTTCGGACCGTTTCGATGTCCTCATCGAGGAGACCGGTTGCACCGCAGCCGTCGACGATGAGGTTTGCCTGGCGACGCAGCGCGATCGTGCGCTCTGCGAGCGACGCAGCTTCGAGGGATTCGACGATCGATGAGATCGCGACAAGGAGGTACCCGCATACCGTTGGGTGCTCTGCGGCTGCGCGTCGCGTCTCGTCGAACGCAAGGTGGATCAGTTCGTCGTGAGTCGGTTGTTCGGCCATCACGATCGTGATCGCGCCGTCGGTCCGCACAGCCGCGGGAGGATCGTGGCGAAGGAACACGGAAAGGACTGCCGCAGCGTGAAAGATCGCGTCCTGCGCTGTCGTGGGGTCATTAATGCCCGGCGAAAGCGCCTTCACGGCCACATCTGCTAATTGACGCAGACCGTACGACACGTCCTGCTGCATCGTGCGCGTGTCGCCGATCAAGACCGCCGCGAGAACCGCTCGCTCGATTGCGCCGCGATTTTGATCACTGATTGACGGTGACACGGAACAGAACCGCGTTCCTTCGATCGCAAATCGGCCTGCGTAGGTCTCGACCGTGAGAAGGACGCCGTCGGGCACACAGTCGACAAGGGCCTCGATGTCGATCTGTTGCACCCAGCCCGATCGATCGAATCGGATCACCGTCGACGAAACGGATGCGGTCGTGTCCGGAAGCGATCGACGATCCGTGGTCAGATCGGCGGGGGTCAGATCGGCGGGGGTCCATTCAGCGCGAATCTGCTCAGTCGCCTCGCGATGGATCCGTTGGAGGATTTCGCTGACGTCCATTGAATGTGCGCTGTGATTGATAAACGCAACGATCGCAAGGATTGTCGCGATGCCGAGCACGACGGCCACAGCCACGGACAGATTGGGGATAACCGGCGTTCCGCCCGAGTCGAGTGCGGAACGGATCGAACGCAGCACGACGACGCAATAAGTGAACGTTCCGACGACGAGTGCCATCACTCGCTTGTTGAACGGATCGCGAAACATGGTGTGCACGACCCGAGGCGAGTACTGGCTCGAGGCGAGCTGGATCATCAACAACGACACCGAGAAGGCGATGCCCGCGAACGAGATGGTCGCCCCGGCGACGACACCGAGCAAAGTTCGTGCGCTCTCCACCGTGGATGTGACCCCGAACGGGAGGTCGGCCGCGACCACATCAATGTTGCGGTCGATGGCAAGGCTGACGAAGCCAAGCGCGGTCGCAAAGAACACCGCGATCATCGGGATAAAGAACAGGCTCGACTTCAGCCGTTCGGCCAGCGCGCTCAGACGCAGCTTCATCGTCGTGCGTGCGCGGGATACGGGAGGCTGCTCATCAGGCCGTTGAGAGAACTCATGCCAGATTCCTTCATGAATTGGCACGAACGATCGTGCAATTGATTGGCGGTGCCTCGCTTCTTCCCGTTTCACGCCGAGTTCAAACCTGTCCGGGGCCGGTGTTGACGCCGTCCATCCGTCGGCAGGCTCCGGGGTCTGCCCCTCCGGAGACGGTCCGATCTGATCAGAGGGTTGATGGAACAATCCACCGGGACTGTCGGACGGCGCGAGCGTTACGACGCCGATAAAGGGAACCAAGCAGTTCTGGGCAAGTTCGACTCCGCGCGTCACACTTTCATTGCGATCTCGCATCTAAAGTGTTCGCATGAACGGAGCCACGATCACCGTCAAAGAAGCAGCGACTCGACTCGACGTCAGCGAACAACGGATCCGGCATCTGATCGCCAGCGACAACATTCTTGCCGAACGCCACGGTCACGTCTGGGCAGTCGATCCGGCATCGGTCGACGACTATCGCCGTAGACGGCGACCGACCGCGGGTCGGGGCCTGTCCCCACGCATGGCATGGGCCGCCATGCTCTGCGGGCTCGGCACCGATGTCGACGACGAGGTCGTCGACAAATTCGCGTTACGTCCAGCCGAACGAAGTCGGCTGACTCACCTCCACGACCGCCAGCCGAACGAATGGCGATGGCTGGCCCACCGCCGGGCCGACACGAAACACTTCGACACGTTCACCGCGTACACCGAGCAGATCTCACAAATGGAAAATGTCGTCCGTACGGGTCTCAGCGCGGTGAAGGATCATGGCGTCGATCTCGCTGTCCACACCTCCACACTCGATGTCTACGTTGACGTCAAGACCGCTGCCGACCTCACGAAGAGGATGCGGCTGAAGCCAACCTCGGTCGGCAACCTCACATTGCGGACCATCACCGACCTCGCCCCACACCTGGCCGCCTTCGTCCTCGACAGAGACGTCATGCCGCCAGCCGTCGTAGGTATCGATCTCCTCGACGACCCGGACGTTCGAACCGGACGCGCCGGAACCAAACTCGTCGAGAAGGTACTCGATGGCCGCTGACGTGGAACGAGTCAGCCTGCTCCAAGTCGACACACCCGAGTGGCGACTGTGGGCTGCCATCGCCGAGCTCGCCAGCCACCTCACGGCAGAACAATGGGTGCTGATCGGCGGACAGATGGTGGCGCTGCATCTCCACCTCGCTGGGGCACAACCGACCCGTACCACAACCGACATCGACATCGTTGCCGACATCCTCACCGCACAGAGCTCATATGCAGCCTGCAAGAACGCTGCGCGCAAGATGAACCTGAAGCCAGAACCGTCAATCACCGGGGACACACTGCACCGATTCGCCGGCCCGAGCGGGCAACTCGATCTGATGGTGCCAGATCACCTGCCGAGCTGGCTGACACGGAAGTTCACCCGACCCACACCCGTGGTCGTGCCGGGCGGACAACGCGCCATCGACAGGCGGACCAACATCGCGATCGCTACCACATACGGCGACGCCGACATCCCGATTCCCGACCTCCGAGGAGCATTCGTCCTCAAAGCTCGAGCGGCGACCGCGGACACCAGAGACCGCGAACGTCATCACCTCGACTTGGCCCAACTGTCCGCGATCATCGACAACCCGCTGCGACTCTGCGACGAGCTCGACACCAAAGAGAAGCGCTATCTCCGCGAGGTCCGCCTCGACGACGACCCCACGAAGGCCCCGTGGTTGCGGCTCGACAACCCTGTCCGACAACGGGCACTCGACACCTGGTTCACGCTCACAGCCAGCTGACCCATCGAGTCATCCGGTTCGCATGTCATCGGCATGCCATTTGCCAGCGGCGAAGCACCGTTCGCGACGTCTGAAGGGGCTTGCGGCTAGCGGCTGGGCATGAAGAGGGCGGCAACGGTCTCGGCTGCATCGTCGTGCATGATCGGCATCACGTGATGAATACGTCTGCAACGTGACTGCGGTGTTGGAGTGGCCGAGCCGTTCTTGCACGACCCTACTGGGCGGACCTTGCACCTTCGACGATTGCGAGGACACTCGACGTCTCGCAGCGCACAGTCGAACGAACATTGACCGATGCCCGTCGCAAACCTGGAGAGACTGTTGTCATGACCGAAAATCTCGACAGCGCGTTCGGAGGATGCTGACCGCGATCGATGACGCCACCCCATTTGCGCCTGAATTGGACTCATTGGTGACCCGAACCGCACCTTCCTGGCCGTCGCGATCAAGACCGCCGCGACTCGTTGGCGTGATGCCGGACGTTGATCCGGCTGTTCCTCAGCGGGCGCGGCCGACGGTATCGGCCATCTCTGCGTTGCGGCGACCCATCAGTTGGGGCTCTCCCGTGGTGGAGTCGACGATCGTCTGGTGTTCGATCTCGGCGTTCAGTTCTGCGCCGACAGTCACCGCCATCGCAGCCAGGTACAGCCACAACAGCAACACGATCACCGCACCCAACGATCCATAGGTCTCGTTGTAGGAACCGAAGTTCGCCAAGTAGAGGCGGAACACCGCCGACATGATCACGCCGGTCACCACGGCGAAGACTGCACCCGGGCTGACCCAGCGCCACTTGGTGCTGGCGCGGTCGGGGCCGTAGCGGTACAGGGTGCCCAACGCAATGGTGAAGAACCCGCCAGCGATGATCCACGCAACCGTCGACAACACCGAGCCCGTGAACCCGGTGCCGAGCCGGGAGCCGACCAAGATGACGAATCCGGCGGCCGCGAACACGGCAAGGAGTCCAAAAGTAAACACCAGCGCCGAGCCGCGCTTTCGCCAGAACGAGCGGTCGTCGAGCTCCTCGTCGTAGGCGATGTTCACGGCTTCGACGAGGTGCGACATGCTGGTGGAGGCTGTCCACAGCGCGACGGCGATACCGATCGCGGTGGCAAGTCCCAAGGCGCCTCGCGACGCGGCGACCACTGATTCGAGTTGTTGCGTGATCATGTTGGCGACCTGCGGCGGCATGGCGCCGTCGATCCGGTCCCCCAGGGCGATGACGTTGGATCCGTTGGCGACTAGGCCATAGATGGCGATCCCGGCGGCGAGTAGGGGAACAAGGGCGGTAAACCCGAAGAAGGCAACACCGGCGGAGGTGAGTGTGACGTGGTCGGCCGAGAACTGGCGACGCACCCGGGATGCGATGTCGCGCCAACCCCGTGCAGGGATCGCGAACGGGTTTGACGCCACCCGCCCCCGCTCGGCGCCCGAGCTTTTGTCCAGGGTTGCCGCGCGTGAGGCCAGCCGCTGGGACAGATCAGCGGCCTCCGCATGTCCCAGTCGAGTGGTGTCGCTATGGTCGCTGTTCGGGCTGATCAGGAACCTCCGGCTTCACATGTTCCCTTACCCGATGGGTGTAACGACGAAACGCCACCCCGCTGTACAAGTTTCAATCCGCCACGAACTACCACTCCAACCGTGCTGCCATCCATTCGCCAGGTTTGTCCGACGTTCCATTCGGGTACATCTCGGACGTCAGCGTTGACTTGACGCCCACGAACAGGAGAAACCCCAATGGCCGAAGGTGTACAGCAGAGCGCAACCAACGGAGTGCGGCAGCAGGCCCCGTTGCCTGAAGAAGACGACGTCGAATTCGTACCGGGCGGGTCGAGTAAGCCAAATCCCGACACCGAAGAACCGGGAGGCACCGCAGCAACCCACCAGCCTCCCGCCGAGTAGAGGGCCGCCCCGAGCGCTTCGGACCCGCTTCGGCCAGCACACCCCGGGGATGCCGATCATCGACAACCCCGACCTCGATGTTGGTACCGCCGACGTCGACACCGGTTACCAACACGACGAACCCTGCGTCTCGTCGGTGAGTTCAACGGCTCCGACTACCACCGCAGCAATGCCGCCAGGGGACCGTCCAGCATTGCCAGGTTCGGGACGATAAGGATCTCTGCGTCCGTGGCGAGGGCCGCACACACGGCCCTGTCCACCAGGCGCGCGCCGTTCTGCCACGCGGGGTCGGCGTCGTTACCGTCGGAGCCATCGTCGTGGACGAGCAACGTTTCGACCCGTGCCGCCTGCAGGGCTTCGATGATTTTGCTTTGATCGATTGCCGCGGTCCCGTGCGCAAGTCGCGATCGGACGAGTTCCGCTGCTGCTGTCACACGTTCGGCGACCTTGGACGACAGCAACCGGACCACTTCGTCAGCGATGCCGGCAGGTGAGCCAGCGTCGATTTTCACAGCGATGCCTGCGAGGTCGGTCGGCAACAAGTCGAGCACGAAGGTCTGTGCACGGACGTCGCCGGCGACTGCGATTAGTTCGGCCCCTAGATCTCGAGCCATGGTGGCGACAGCGTCTGCTACGTCGCGTGCGTTGTTTTCCCACGTGTTCTCTGCTCGTTGCTGAAACCGACGCTGCGACCATCCGCCCGGGTGACCTCGATGGATGTGAAGCGTGGAACCGTCGACTGTCTCGGCGGCAACGACGCCGCTACCAACAAAGCCCGTCAGATCGGCCCCCGCACGATCGGCCTCGACGACGACATGCGCAATGACTCGTTGTCTCGCCTCTACGACAGTTGCCCATCGCGGCAATGGACCTTCGTGCACGGTCGTTGCCGAAACCGGCTCGTCGAGCAGTTCGACGAATGTTTCTCCGTTGCGGGCATGCACGACGACGACTGCTGATGCATCGTGATGATGGAGTCCAGCGATCACATCGTCGAGCCGCGTGAGGTCGTCCTCGCTCCAACGGTCAGACAGTTGGCGACGAGCGTTTCGCCATTCAAGTTCGAATCTGCCCTCGGCGTGGGCGAGGTTGCTCGGCGCGGGAATCGTCATGGTCACGAACCAGTCGGATTCGGTCGAAAATGTTCGTAGGTCGTCGTTAGTCGTCATTCGGTCACCGATCGAGTTAATGCTGACTCGCAGCCTTGCGGAATCACCTCTGCAGGCGTCGTGGGCGTCGCCCGACCCGCGGAGAGCCGCACCCGCGCGAAAACGCGGAACGACATAACAGCAATTCCCGAGAAAGTTGCTCACTAAACCGACGAAGCATGACGATCCGGTGGCATTCGCGTCGCGGCCCGAGTGACTATTTCACGACGAGGACAGAGAAATCCCCTGTGCGCATCAAGTCTTGCTCGACTGAGCCGGAGAGCAGACGCGAGAACCAACCACGCTCATGCGAACCGATCACGACCACGTCGACCCCATGGTTTTGCGCAGCACTGAGGATTGCCGTCGCGGGATCACCGATGTCACCCAATTCCTTTACCGATGGCATACCTGCTGCGTCGGCGACGCTCTCCGCCACGGCTGCCGCGCGGTCGTCGGCGGCAACGGTCTTCGACGGCTGATCTCCTTTCGAGGCTGCCGGAGACCACGACTGGGGAACTGAGACCGGAAACACGTACGCCCACTGCATACTCGCGTACCCGCCCTCGCCGACATTGATCGCCAGGTATCTCGCGCCGTCACCGAAAAGCCGGTGCGCAACCCGCAGCGTTCGAACCGAGTGCTCGTCGTCCTCGACCGCGACGAGCACCGTCGGAGAGCTGCTTTCGACCGTAGGTTGTCCGTCTTCAGGCGGAGCCGCCGGTGACTCGGCGACCGCTGCCGACATTGCAGTGGGACCGAGTGATCCTCCACCGGCTCGCTGGCCTCGGCCGGAGAGCACAGCGCCTGCGGAGATCGGCGCGTCGGTAGTTGCTGGGTGGCCGGGCGGCAGGATCCCGCTGTGGTCTTCGTTCATTGGAGTGCTCATGAGGTTCCTTCCCTACCCGCGGCACGGGGTCGTGCAGTCTTGGGCGTTGCTCTGAGACTCCCCAATTCCGGCGGGATTCACACCCGCCCGGCATCATCCACTTCGGGCGGCGCTCAGCTCCTCCGGCGAGCTGTGAGCCGCGCCTGAATCATGAGCGTGAGGATTCCGGCGGTGATCAGGCCGGCGACGTTCACCGCCAACTGGAGGCTGGCGCCGCCGACCGCGGCAAGCCCGTCGGGGTGGGAGATGAAGGCGGTGAGCTCACGGTCGCTGAGGTTGTAGTTGCTGGGGCGATGCTCAGAGTTCGCAGCGCGAGCGTGAGGAGGTAGGTGGCGGCGACTCCGATGATTGCGACGACGGCCAGGGTGCCTGCACCGCTGCGGTGCACCCCTTCGTCCTGCAACCACTCAACGATGTCATCCGCGGCCTCGCGGGCGACATCGCACAACAGAAGGTCGCCGGGTGAAGCATCCAGCGATTCTGCCTTGTCCTCGGCGCGATGAAGTGCCTCGCCGCGGGGTGCGTCGATTCACAGGATTGAACCCGACAACAACTGGGTAGGCCAACTCCACACAACCCGAGAGACGCCTTGTTTCAAGCGACGCCTCCCACTACTGGAGGAATGTCATGCCCACGCTCGCACCACCCAAATCCGCACCAGCCGCTGCCACCAAGCCAGCCAGCAAGTCGAAGACCTCATCGATGATGCACGCACTCGTGTATCACGGCCCCAACAACAAGGCCTGGGAGGAAGTGCCCAAGGCCGCGCTGATCGACGACACCGATGCCATCGTGCGCGTCGACGCGACGACGATCTGTGGTTCGGATCTCCACATCCTCAAAGGCGACGTCCCGGCCGTGACCGATGGACGCATCCTCGGCCACGAAGCGGTCGGCACGGTCGAGTCAGTGGGCGCGGGCGTGAAGAACGTCAAGGTTGGCGATCGCGTGTTGGTCTCGTGCATCACCGCGTGCGGCACATGCCGGTTTTGTCGCGACGCCCGCTACGGCCAGTGCATCGGTGGCGGCGGCTGGATCCTCGGCCACCTCATCGACGGTACCCAAGCCGAATTCGTGCGGGTCCCCTTCGCCGACACATCCACTTATCCGGTGCCAGCGGACGCGTCCGACGAAGAGATCCTGATGCTCTCCGACATCCTGCCAACCGGCTACGAAGTCGGCGTCCTCAACGGACAAATTCAACCCGGCGATGTCGTCGCGATCGTCGGCGCCGGTCCGATCGGACTGTCGGCCATCATTGGTGCTCGCCTGTTCAGCCCTAGCCACATCATCGCCATCGATCTCGCCGACAGCCGCCTTGACGCGGCCAAGCGCTTCGGTGCCGACGTGGTCGTGAACAATGGCCGCGACGATGCACTTGCCGCAGTAATGGAGCTCACCGGTGGTCTCGGAGCTGACGTCGCGATCGAAGCGGTGGGTATTCCTGCCACCTTCGAACTCGCCACGACGTTGATCCGGCCGTGCGGTCATGTTGCCAATATCGGTGTCCACGGCAAGCCCGCAACGTTGCACCTCGAAAGTCTCTGGAACCGCAACGTCACCATCACCACCGGTCTCGTTGACACGTACTCCACCCCGACACTCTTGCGACTGACCACCGGTGGCCAACTCAACGCCGCACAGTTCGTCACCCACCACTTCGCAATGGCGGACATGATGGAGGCCTACGACACCTTCGCCCGCGCCGCCGACACCGGAGCGCTCAAGGTCGTCATCACACCGGAGCTCCAGCCGACCGCCTAAACGTCGCTCAGCAAACGTTCCGAAAACGCTGCATCTTTACGGTCAACACGAGAAGCGAGAAAGGGTCTCGCCGACGGAGGACCGTGAAGAAGCATGCGTGGAGCCGCACAGCGGTGTGGCGGCGTTGTCGGCCGGGATACTTGCCAGCACTCTGGTGGCGAGCCCAGCGGCGGCAGACCCGAGTCCGACATTGACAACGTTGACAGTCATACCCCCGCCACCGATCACGAGATGCGTCGGGGCTTGCCTCAGCCGCGTTCCAACCGGGGGGTTGAAGGCGGCGATGCCCAGTACATGTCGCTCGTCGAACGGTTCTTCAACGACATCGGTGGCTCGCACCTGTACAACATCATCACGCAATACCCCGGCACCGCCTCGATGGCCTCAGCGCCGGAGTTGGAACTCCGACCCTCCAACAGCCTGACCTTCGGCGGCAGCTATATCGAGACGCGAGCCTTCCCCAGCTTCTTCGTGTTCACCCCCGCCGGGGTGACCACTTGCGTCGAGCATGGCGGGTGCTCCGGGTACGAGTTCGCCGCGTATCACGGCGCCTACGTGCTGACGGGCAACGGTGGGCCGGTGTACCCCAACGGCGAGCTGCTGGATCAAATGCTCAGCACCACCGGCACGAGTTGTTCGAGGCGGTGACGGATCCGTTCCACTCCGCGTTGGAACCGACCCGGCCGACGGAATCACCACCTTCGACGGGGCGTGCCACGACCTCACAGGCAACCAGGCCACCACCGCGCAACCAGTATGCGGACCACCCAGGACGGCCGAAAGGGTCAAAGGTCCCGGCCGTGCGCCATCCTCATAGCAGACGACATCGGTCTCGCAGCAGTCGCCGCTGCCGACTGACGACTCAACGATCGGCCGCGGCCGTGCGGGCGTATTCATCCTCGTCGCACGCGACTAGAACCGAACAGGCTGCTGTCCGAGCGACGGCGCTGGCTGTCGATCCAAGGCGAAGGTGCCGCAGGCCAGTGAGGCCGCTGGTGCCGAGGGCGACGAGATCGGGGGACGTCTCATCGAGATGACGGTGGATCGCCGCAGTCGGTTTGCCGCTATCGACGCGGACGCTGACAGTTGCGCCAGCGGCTTCGAGTCGCCTTTGGGCGGTCGCGGTCGCGCTCTCGACGTTGACGCGTCGGTCGTCGATAGCCAGAACGGTGACCTCGAGCTGGGCGACCCACGGCAGCTCGGCCAACACGCTCGTGACCTTGTCGGCATGTGGCGAACCGTCGACACAGACGACGACACGGCGCACGGTATCGCCGTTGCGGGCGATGAGCAGCGGAGCCGGCGGGTGAAGAAGCAACCAGTCGGCGGTGCTGCCGATATGCAGTGCTTTCAATAGCCCGGACCCGCGCGGTCCGATGACGAGTAGGTCGCACGCGCGGGAGAGCACAAGGCGCGGGTCGGCTTCGGCGGTGAGCTCGGCGACCTGAGCGAAGTCGGCCTGTGTGGACACCGTGCGCGACTGCGGGGGTTTCCACTCGTGGAGCTCGGAGACTGCTGACGGGAGCGGAGCACCTGGGATCTCGGGCGCCTGAGCGGCGACGATCTCCAAACGCCACCCAGACCAGCGGTGAGCATTGACGAACGAAAAGGCCGTGTCGGCAGCCGGTGAACTGTCGTCACCGAAAACCAGGGTACGGGGGTCGCTCATGTGTTGAATTTACCTGACCGCCCTCAACGAGCGCAACGCGTTGGGCGACATCGACGGCGAACGTGCGGTCTGACGCCAGCGAACCTTTCGTCGACGAAGAACGGGTTGTTGCGAAGGTCATCGAGGTCGACTGGCAAACACCAGGACCTGTCTCTTATACACATCTGACGCTGCCGACGAATAGAGAGGTGTAGATCTCGGTGGTCGCCGTAT
>ENA-ORBV01003306-ORBV01003306.1-microbial-mat-metagenome-genome-assembly--contig:-NODE-3306-length-32429-cov-6.719739_pt1 | contig 32429 bp, 35 predicted proteins | sample MGYA00237777_ERZ505514 | MGnify/ENA primary metagenome ERZ505514 (study PRJEB26160, sample SAMN06269048) | microbial mat metagenome | isolation source: Oligotrophic lake microbial mat | place... | reverse complement strand
CGCACATCCCAGGCGTCGCTGAGATCGTCACCCAATACATCGACATCGTGCTGATCGGGGTGATCTCGCTCGCCCTCATCGGCATCGCGTACCACCTGATCTCGGAGCGTATCAAGATGAGGGCAGAACAGCGCCGCGAAGAGGCGGGGTTGCCAGCTCTCGAGACGAGCGACGAGCACTAGCCGGGCGCATCTCCCAGCGGATGCCGCAGCCGGAGCGCGTCGATGCCCTGCTGGGCTCCACGGCGCACATCGATCTCGGGGTCTTTGAGCAACAACCGCAATGCTTCACCGGCGGATGCATCGCCAACAGCCCCAAGCGCCCTTGCTGCGGATGCGCGCACGCGTGCCACCTCATCGCCCAGCAGCTCGGTGAGAGCGTCGGTGACCGGCAGTGCGCGCGTCGCAGCGACACGTGTCGCCATCTCCCTTACCCGCCATGCTCGATTGCTGAGCGCAGCAGTCGCGGCGGATGCAGCGGAGTCGTCCCAGACGTACAGCAGAGCTCGTGTACCCCACAGTTCCGGCCAGTACAATGGCGGCGCACCTCCAAGGATCCCTTGCGCATGCCGTCCGCCAACGACGAGCAGAAACTCCTCACCCAAGTTGAATCCACCGACCAGCGCAACAGCACGCTGTACGACCTCTGGCTCGCCCCACTTCGAGACTGCGGCCGCGAGCCGTTCTTCGGTTGAGTCGTCGATCGCCACCGAACCCGTCGCATCGGCTGTGGCATCCGCATTCACCTTGCGACTCTCGTTCACAGGGCCACTCTCCTTCACAGTGCCACTCTACGCAGCGGCGTCAGTCAAGACTGACCCAGATCGAGGCGAGCGCCGCTGGCTCGAGCTCGTGGCCCATCGCCGGGAGCATGGTTCCGAGACGGATGCCAGCAGCGTCGAGATCGCGAAGGAGCGCCGGGTCTCGGTCGCTAATCCTCACAACCGTTCCGACCTGGCCGGTCCCCAGCTCGCCAAGCAGGACCGCATTCGGTCTCCGAACACGCAGGTCCTGAGCCGGAATCGGGTCGCCGTGCGGATCGCGCTCCGGGTATCCCAACTCTTCGTCGAGCGCCTCCAGAAACCGGTCGCTCACCGCATGCTCGAGCACCTCCGCTTCGTCGTGCACTTCATCCCAGCTATAGCCGAAGCGCTCGACCAGCCACGTCTCGATCAAGCGATGCCGGCGGATCATCCGCAGCGCGAGCTCGTTGCCAGCGGCAGTGAGCTCGACCGCCCCGTACGGCTCATGCATCACAAGGCCTTGCGCCACGAGTTTCTTGACCATCTCGGTCACTGAGGAGGCGGCCAGACCCAAGCGCGCAGCGATTTCCGAGGTGGTGATCTTGGCGGGCTGCCACTCGGTGTGGGCATAGATGACTTTGGCGTAGTCCTCGATGGCGGTCGGGTTGGCAACCACTTATCAGCCGGCAATCACGAGCACGATGAGCAGGACGTTGATGGCGACAATGGCTGCGGTGGAGATCCACCCGGTCCACGTGAGCCACGCCGCGTTCGCAAACTCGCCCAGCTCTCGCTTCGAACTGGCCAGCATGACAAGCGGAATCAATGCGAACGGGATGCCGAAGCTCAGCACCACCTGGCTGAGCACGAGCGCTTGAGTCGGATCGAATCCGACGAGCAGGATGATGAGCGCTGGCACGAGCGTGATCACTCGACGCACGAGCAGCGGAACTCGCACTTTCAACAGGCCACCCATGATGGATGCCCCGGCGTAGGTGCCAACGCTCGTTGACGCAAGCCCCGAGGCGAGAAGCCCGATCGCGAAGACGACACCAACCGCTGGTCCCAAGGCGCTGACGATCGCGGCGTGCGCACCCTCGATCGAGTCGGTACCGTCGATTCCTCGAAGCGCGGATGCCGCGAGCAAGAGCATTGCAATGTTGACAGCACCGGCAACCAGCAGTGCTGCGCCGACATCCCAGCGGGTGCCCTTGAGCAGAGCGCGAATGCGAACCGGGTCTTTGGTTACACCGAAGCGGTCGCGCGCGAGAGCGGAGTGCAGATAGATGACGTGGGGCATGACCGTCGCGCCGAGCATGCTCGTGGCGAGCAGCACCGAATCCGTGCCCTCAAATCGAGGAACGATGCCGGCCACTGCTTCTGCCGGGTCGAGCCCGGCGATGAACAGGCCCGAAACGAACCCGACCACGATGACGGCGAGCAAGGTGACGATGACGATCTCAAAGGTGCGCTGGCCTCGCCGAGATTGCAGGCTCAACAGCGCCATCGACGCTACGCCGACAATCAGACCACCGAGCGGGAGTGGTAACCCAAAGAGCAAGTACAGCGCGATCGCTCCGCCGAGGACCTCGGCAATGTCGGTGGCCGCCGCGACCAGCTCGGCCTGAACCCAGTACAGGCGTCGAGGTGCGGTTGGTAGCCGCTCACCGAGAATCTCTGAGAGGCTCTGGCCCGTGACGATGCCGAGTTTGGCTGACTGGTACTGCACGAGCACGGCGACGGCGTTGGCAAGAATCAGCACCCACAACAGCAAGTAGCCGTAGCGGGCACCGGCGGTCAGGTTGGCGGCGACGTTGCCGGGGTCGACATAGGCGATCGCCGCGACGAACGCTGGCCCGAGCATGAGCAGTGTCGCTCGGGCTCGCACCGGCTCATTGGTAGCGGCGAACCCGACCCGCGAATTTTTCGCCACACCGAAACTTTAGCCCGATCCTGGCTTCGCGACGAACGTCACTTCCGCGAAGCGCCACAACAGGACATGCTCAAGAGATGAGCGTTATCGAGCAATCCAAGCTGGCCATCATCGGTGCCGGTGCCGTCGGAACATCCCTTGCGTACGCCGCGATGATTCGGGAGTCTGCCAGCGAAGTGGCCCTCTATGACATCCGCGCCGAGAAGGTGGATGCCGAGGTGCTCGATCTCGCCCACGGATCACAATTCACCGGCGTCTCGCGAGTGATTGGCTCAGCGGATCTCGATGTTGTCACTGACGCGAACGTGGTCGTAATTACAGCCGGCGCCAAGCAGGACCCCGGCCAATCCCGACTCGACCTCGCGGGTGAAAACGTCGCAATCCTGCGCGACCTCATGCCCAAACTCGTTGACCGCGCACCGGGTGCGGTCTACATCCTCGTCTCGAATCCCTGCGACGTGCTGGCCGTAGCAGCCCAGCAGATCAGCGGGCTGCCGAGTTCGCGTGTCTTTGCGTCTGGCACGGTGCTCGACTCGTCTCGCCTGCGCTGGTTGCTCGCCCAGCGCGTCGGCGTTGGCACCTCGAGCGTGCACGCAATGATCGTTGGAGAACACGGCGACTCCGAGTTCGCCATGTGGTCACAGGCCCGAATCGGACCGGTACCGATCCTCGAGTGGGCACTCGACGATGGCACATCGCTCAACCTCGAAGACCTCGCTCGGATCGCGGAGAACGTGAAGACTGCGGCCTACCGAGTGATTGCCGGAAAGGGCGCAACCAACTTCGCGATCGGACTGTCAGGAACGCGGATCGTCGAAGCGATCCTGCGCAACGAGAATCGCATCCTGCCGGTCAGTTCAGTGCTCGATGAGTACCGCGGAATCTCCGGGGTCGCGCTCTCGGTGCCGAGCGTCGTCAACGCGGCTGGAGTCGCACGGGTGATTGATGTGCCGTACTCCGACCACGAGATGCAGTTGCTCGAGGCATCAGCGGCTGCCCTGCGCGCCTCACTGAAGAGCCTCGGCTTCTGAGGCACCTCGAAGTCAGTGCAGCAATTCGCCTCGCGCGGACAGCAAGGCGGCGAAGGCGAGTTTTCGGTGGCTGATCGCGTTCTTTTCTTCGGCGCGCAGTTCAGCAGAACTCACCGAGAGCCCGTCTGGCTTGAAGACGGGGTCGTATCCAAAACCGTGTGCTCCGGTCGCTTCGTGCAGCACAGTGCCGTGCCAAGTCCCGCGCTCGACGTATTCCGCCGCGCCAGATCCGGCCGGAATCACCAGCGCGGCCGCACATACGAATTGCGCGGCCCGATTGGTCTCTGCACCCAGTTCGAGCAGAAGCTTCGCAACATTCTCGGCGTCGACTCGCGTGCCTGAATACCGGGCCGAATGGATGCCCGGAGCGCCGCCAAGCGCATCAACGCAGATGCCGGAGTCATCGGCGAGGGCCAACAGGCCGGTGTGAGCGGATGCTGCGCGCGCCTTGATCAGCGCGTTCTCCTCGAACGTCGCACCGTCCTCGACCGGCTCGGGTCCTTCGTAGGCGACGAGTTCGATTCCACCAAGGTCAGGGCCGAGAATCGCGATCAGCTCGGTGACTTTGTGGGCGTTATGCGTTGCGAGTACGACCTTCATACGCTGAGCCGTGCGAGGGCATCCACCTGCAACTTCGTGAGGTCGGCGGCGCCGCCGAGCGCGAGATCAAGCAGGGCGTCGAGCTCGCCTCGGTCGAAGGGGGCCGCTTCGGCGGTGCCCTGCACTTCGACGAAAAGTCCTCTGCCGGTGACGACGACGTTCATGTCGGTTTCGGCTCGCACGTCCTCGACGTAGGCCAGATCGAGCATCGGAGCGCCGTCGATGATGCCGACACTCACGGCGGCGACGCTGTCGTGCAGCGCCTTCGCGGTCTTGCCGATGAAGTTCTTCTGGCGTCCCCACTCGATAGCGTCAGCGAGCGCGACGTAGGCGCCGGTGATTGCGGCGGTGCGCGTGCCACCATCCGCTTGCAGCACGTCGCAGTCGATCACGATGGTGTTTTCACCGAGCGCTTTGGTGTCGATGACGGCGCGCAGCGAGCGGCCGATCAACCGGGAGATCTCGTGAGTGCGACCGCCGATCTTGCCCTTCACTGACTCGCGATCCATCCTGTCGTTCGTGGAGCGCGGGAGCATCGCGTACTCGGCGGTGACCCAGCCCCTGCCTTTGCCGGTCAGCCAGCGAGGTACACCGTTCGTAAACGAGGCGGTGCACAGCACCTTGGTGCGCCCGAAGGAGATCAGCGCAGAGCCCTCCGCCTGATCGCTCCAGCCGCGGTCTATCGTGACCGGACGCAATTGGTTAGCCTCACGGCCATCGTGACGGGGCATTTAGTTACTCTCCTGTTGAATCTGGCGGGTGGGGGCTGGCAAGTGAATTGCTCCGGTGTCGAAAGTCTCGACCCGCACGACCTCGGGTCCAAGAAAGCGGCTCGCGAGCCGCTTGAACGCTGTTGTGTCGTGGCCGGTCGCCTCGAAGCGATATCTCGGGGCAACGGACGCGGTCCGTTCGAGATCGTGGGCAACAAGGGTGCGATACACATCGAATGCGGTCTCGCCTGCGCTCGAGACGAGTGAGACGGACTCCCCCATCACATACTGAATCGCTGCCGACATGAGCGGGTAGTGCGTGCAGCCGAGCACGAGCGTGTCGATCTCGGCAGCCTTGAGTGGCTTGAGGTACTCCTCAGCCACCGTGAACAGCTCAGTGCCGCTGGTCACCCCGGCCTCAACGAACTCGACGAACCGCGGGCAAGCCTGCGTGAAGATAGCGAGGTCGGATGCCGCGGCGAACGCATCCTCGTATGCCAAGGAGTTGATCGTGCCGACCGTTCCGATCACACCGACCCGGCGGTTTTTCGTCTGGCGGACCGCGGCCCGCACGGCCGGCTGGATCACCTCGACCACAGGAATCCCATACCCGCCAGTGAATCTCTCGCGCGCATCGCGCAGCATTGCCGCCGACGCCGTATTGCAGGCGATCACGAGCACCTTCACACCCTCGGCAACAAGTCCGTCCATCACGCCGAGGGCGTATTTGCGAACTTCAGCAATCGGCTTCGGGCCGTACGGCGAATGCGCGGTGTCTCCGACATACACGATCGACTCGCGGGGCAACTGGTCGATGATGGCACGCGCGACCGTGAGGCCACCCACACCACTGTCGAAGACTCCGATCGGCGCGTCGCTCACGACAGCAAACCTACCGCCCCGATGCGGGTGGCACCGCTGGCTAGGCTTGCTGACATGTCAAGTGCGCTCTACACCGACCGCTACGAGCTCACGATGCTTGATGCCGCGCTTCGCAGCGGGCGGCACGACCGCGACTCGGTGTTCGAGGTGTTCGCACGACGCTTGCCAGATGGCCGCCGCTTCGGCGTCGTTGCTGGCACCGGCCGCTTGCTTGAATTGATCCAAGATTTTCGTTTCGGCGACGCGGAGCTGAAGTGGCTGCGGGAACAGTCGGTCGTCAGCGATGCCGCGCTCGACTGGCTCGCCGACTATCGCTTTCAGGGCTCGATCTGGGGGTACCGCGAGGGCGAGCTCTACTTTCCAGGCTCGCCAGTCCTGATTGTCGAGGGCAGCTTCGCAGAAGCGGTGATTCTCGAAACGCTGATCCTGAGCGTGCTCAACTACGACTCGGCTGTGGCATCCGCCGCCGCCAGAATGCGCGCAGCTGCCGACCAACGACCGCTGGCAGAGATGGGCTCCCGCCGCACCGGGGAGCACTCGGCGGTCGCTGCCGCGCGCGCGGCCTTCATCGCTGGATTTGCCGCCACCAGCAACCTTGAGGCCGGTCGCCGCTGGGGCGTGCCGACGATGGGAACCGCCGCGCACTCGTTTACGCTGCTGTACGACACTGAGCGGGAGGCCTTCCAGGCGCAGGTCACCGCTCTGGGCGCGTCGACGACACTTCTCGTTGACACCTTCGACGTGCGGGCTGCAGTCGCCCTCGCTGTCGAGGTCGCCGGAACGGGGCTCGGCGCAGTTCGCATCGACTCTGGCGACCTGCCGACCGTGGTGACGGCGGTGCGCGCGCAACTTGATTCCCTCGGGGCTACGAACACCCGAATTACCGTCACCAACGACCTCGACGAGTACACGATCGCGGCGCTTCGAGCGGCGCCGGTCGACTCGTATGGAGTCGGGACCTCCGTGGTGACCGGCTCCGGCCATCCGGCTGCCGGATTCGTCTACAAGCTCGTCGCGCGCCGTGACGACGACGGGCACTGGGTTTCGGTCGCCAAAAGGTCAGCCGAGAAAGCGAGTATCGGCGGACGCAAGTTCGCCGCGCGCACGCTGACGGATACCGGCAACGCCGCCCGTGAAGAGATCAGCATCGGTGCCCGGTCGGAAACTCCCGGGGCGCGCGATCTGCTGGTCGGCTTTGTCACAGACGGTACGGTCAACGCTGAGTTCCTCGGATCGTCGGGGACCGCTGCGGCACGCGCACACCACGAGATCGCGATTCGAGAATTGCCGGATGCCGCCTTCCGCCTCAGCAGAGGCGAAGCAGCGATACCGACGGTGTTCGTCTAACACCAGCGGCCGCCGCGCGCCAGCGGGCGAATTCAAGCCTTGCTACTTGAGCTTCTCGAAGACCTCTTTGCACGTTGGGCACACCGGAAACTTCTCGGGATCGCGGCCAGGCACCCACAGCTTGCCGCAGAGAGCCCGCACCGGCTTGCCGCTGAGCGCGGATTCCATGATCTTGTTCTTCGGTGCATAGTGGGAGAACCGCTCGTGGTCACCCTCTTCAACCTGCTCGCGATGGAGAAGTTCCTCAAGTTCGCGGTCAAGGGTTGAAATGCCGCCGCCCACGGTGTCGCTATCAGCCATGGACCGATCCTAATTCCGCAATGCGAATGCAAGAAGCTCGGGTGCCCGCTTTGCCAAGAGACGGCCGCCAAGTTGCACTCCACCGATGTATGACACTAAACCGATCGCAAGACCCGCGCCGAGGGCCGAACGATACCAGGACTCGGAGTCGGCGTTGCCGAGGACCATGAAATACACGACGGGGCTCGACAGCACGATCGTTCCGAAGAACGCGATGGCTTGCGCCCAGGAACCGCCCGTGTCGTCTGCTTGCGGCTGCGGTTGCGCAAATGGACTGTCGCCGGGATGCACAGTTGCGTATGGCGAGGTCGCGGAAAGCACGCTCGAGATACCGAGGGAGACAAGCAACAGACAGGCGCTCAAGCCGATCAGGCCGGGTATTGCAGCCCAGTACCCCGAAATGAGCGCGGTGACGTAGCTGCCGATGAGAATGAGCGGAACACCAAGCACCAGCGCGGGAACGCTCCGCCCCCACCGGTCAGCAACGCCCGGCACTTCGGCGACGATGTGGGTCCAAAACGCCGTGTTGTCGTGCGCGATGTCGTTGTGCACGAGCCAGCCAAGGAAGAGACACATCACCGGTACCGGAATCCATGACACGAAGATCGCCGGCACGCCAACACCGAGGAGCGACACCACCACGACGATGGGCACCACCGGAATGGCGGCGACGGCAAGACCGTACCGTGGGTCACGGCCCCAGTAGCTCAGACTGCGCGAGGCAACAGCCCAGCCCGGTGACGCTGGGAGACGAGCGAACCAACCGAGGCCGGTGCGTTCCACGGCGATCGCCTCGCGAGAATTGCGTGCGCTCAGTGCGCGGACGACTACGAACCACGCCGCTGCGAGCGCCGCGATGGTCACGACGGCAATCACGATCTTGAGCCCGGCGTCGACCGGCCGGCCGATCGCAACATCGCCTGCAGCGCTCCACGGCGCCCCCCAAGGGGTCCACGCAGCAAACGCTGCCACGCGACGGGCGATTGGCAATACTTGGCTTTCCCAATCGCTCGTAGTGAGAAGCACCAGTGCCGGGGCTGAGACAGCGATGGCAAGCGATACGACGATGCCAGCACCGTCTCGGGCGCGACGGGAGGAAAAGACAAACCCAGCCACGGCTGAGCACACGCGCGCCGCAAGAGTTGCAGTGGCGATGACCAGGATGCCGCTGAGGGCAGCGACAACAGCGACAGCAGGATTTTCGATCCACACCGCGACGTTCGCGACCGCTCCGACTGTCAACAATGCCAGCGGAATACTCACCAAAGCTGCAACCGCAATGGCTCCCGCGAGTCGTGCCGGCTGGAGTCCGAGCAGCGTGAATCGCCGGGGATCGAGGGAATCATCCGCACCAAAGGCCAGCGGCACGAGCAGAAACGCGAGGCTTGCGAAACTTCCCGTGCAGACGATGACAACCCGAGCGATCTCAGGGGTGGTCGACTGCAGTGGAGCGATTGATGCGATGACGAGGGCAGCGACCGCAAGCGAGGCAACTGCACCAGCAACGGCACCCAGCGTTTGCGCACGGCTCCGCCGAACTGCGTTCGCGAGAATGGCGAGCTTCAGTCGGAGAAGGTGCGCAACCACTCGAGCTCCTCTACCGTGCGGCCACCGCGGGCAAGTTCGATGAAGCGTTCCTCGAGCGAACTGTCACCGCGCACCTCGTCAATAGTGCCGTTCGCGAGGATCGACCCGTTGACGACAATGGCAACGTGGCCACAGATACGTTGCACGAGGTCCATGCTGTGGCTCGAAAGGAGCACCGTACCCCCGGCTTCGACGTACTCACGAAGTATCTCTGCCACTGTTGCAGCGGACACTGGGTCAACCGATTCGAATGGTTCGTCGAGAACCAGGAGCCGTGGCGAATGAATCATCGCGGAGGCGAGCGCGATCTTCTTGGTCATGCCAGACGAGTAGTCGGTGACGAGGCGACCCATCGCATCCTCGATCCGAAAGGCTGCGGCGAGATCGGCTGCTCGCGAGCGCGCCGTGGCAGCGTCGAGGCCGCGCAGTACCCCCGTGTAGTAGAGCAACTGGGCACCCGTAAGACGATCGAACAAGCGCAAGCGATCTGGCAACACTCCCATCTGCTGTTTCGCCTTTGCAGGGTCAGTCCAGACATCAGCTCCGTGAACGACGACCGAGCCGCTATCCGGTCGGAGCAGACCGGTAATCATCGACAACGTCGTCGTTTTGCCCGCGCCATTCGGGCCAACGAAGCCGTAGAACGATCCAGCGGCAATCGTGAGGTTGATGTCAGCGACCGCGACCGTACCATCGAAGCTTTTCGACAGGTCGCGCACCGCGAGAACCTCGGGTGCTGGCTTGTGTGGCGCCTTCTGTGGCGGCTGCTGGGCCGTCGGCTGTGCTGGCGCTTGCAATGGTGCCAGCTCGAGTGCGCGTGACGCGGCTTTCTTTGCCTTGACCGGTTTCGAGCGCGCTTCGGGCTTCTTGGTCGGGAATGGCTTGGACCGGGAGGCAACCGGCCGACCGACGCCTCGCTTCTTCGGTTTGCGGCCGGATTGGCTGTCTGCAGGGCTCTCCACCGTCCCAACCTACCAATGGTGCCGCGCGCAGTTGATTTCGCATCACGAAACCACTACGAAACGCTGGATGCTCACCGCAATCTCGGATTGAAAAGATATGGTGGTGCCAGCACAAAGTGGTGTCCAGATTAAGAATCTCCGGTGAACAAACGGCGAACACTCGTTCGCACAACCGGGATCGCACAGGTTGAGAGGACACCGCCTATGACGACGCAGATCGTGATTCTCGCCGCAGGAATGGGGAGTCGGCTTGGTCGGTCGTTGCCGAAGCCGTTGACCAGGCTCAACGACGGCCGAACCATTATGCAGCAGCAGTTCGACAATATTGAGCAGGCCTTCGGGCGCAGCGCGCGGGTGAGCATCGTCGTCGGCTACAAGCTGGAACACATCGTCGAGGCGTTTCCCGAGGCATCGTTTGTCTACAACGAGCAGTACGACCAAACGAACACCTCAAAAAGTCTCATGCGTGCCTTGCACGCCTCGGCACCCGGCGGCGTGCTGTGGATGAACGGCGACGTTGTCTTCGATCCAACTGCCCTTAAGCGGGCCGCCCTGCTCGTGGCCCGAGACCAGTCATTCGTTTCTGTCAACACCGCCAAGGTGTCCGACGAGGAGGTCAAGTACACGACGGATGCCGAGGGCTACATCAAGGAGTTGTCGAAGACCGTGAAGAACGGTCTCGGAGAAGCGGTCGGCATCAACTACATCTCCCGCGAAGATAAGTCAGTGCTACTGCGTCAGTTGCGTCGGGTGGCACCTCAGGATTACTTCGAACGCGGCATTGAGCTGGCAATTGAGCAAGACGGTCTCTTCATCGAGCCGGTCGACATTACCGACCTGTACGCCGTTGAGATCGACTTCGCAGAAGACCTCGAGCGCGCGAACCTCTTCGTCTAGGCGCACGCGGCGGCGTTCGGCCATCCTCGCGACCCGAGAGCGGTCAATTCGATACGATTGCGGGGTGTCGACGACTGAACCGCTTCGCCCGGCATGGTCACCTGCGGCACGCTACCGCAACGCGCTCTGGTTACTGGCCGTGCGTGACTTGCGAGTGCGATACTCGACCTCGTTTCTCGGCTACTTCTGGTCAATACTCGATCCGCTCGTTATGGCCGGGATCTACTGGTTCGTGTTCACGCAGGTCTTTGATCGGCCGGTCGGTAGCGAACCATACATCGTCTTCCTATTGACGGCGCTCCTGCCGTGGATGTGGTTCAACGGGGCGGTGTCAGATACCACGAGGGCATTCCTGCGTGAAGCCAAACTCATTCGCTCAACCAAGATCCCGCGGACAATCTGGGTGAACCAACTTGTGCTTGTGAAGGGCATTGAGTTCTTCGCGAGCATCCCCGTGCTTATCGCGTTCGCAATTGCGACCGGGGCAACGCTGCACTGGGAGGCTGCGCTCTTCCCGCTCGGCGTCGCGATTCAGGTGGTCTTGACGATCGGGGTAGGCCTGATCATTGCACCGCTCGTTGTGTTCTTCCGCGATCTTGAGCGAGCGGTCAAACTCGCGCTGAGGTTCTTGTTCTACGCGAGCCCGATCATCTATGGCCTTCCCGACCTCGCTCCACTCGGACTCGAACAACTCGCCAGCTTCAACCCCCTCAGCGGAATCTTCTCGCTGTACCGCGCGGCATTCTTTCCCGAACAGCTCGAGTGGTTCGCGGTGGCAGTGAGCGCTGGCATGAGCGTCGTCATTCTCGGTCTCGGGGTGCTCGTCTTCCGGCGCACCGAGCGCGCGGTCCTGAAGGAGATCTGATGGAGAGCGCGGAATCCGGTGCCGTGATTGCGGTGGCGGATGTTGGCATCCGGTTTCGTAGGAATCGTCGCTCGAGGCGAAACTTCAAGGATCTTTTTGCTGGCCGTGCACGGCGGTCTCGACCTGGCGAGTTCTGGGCCTTGCGAAATGTAAGTTTCAGCGTGCAGGCCGGTGAATCGATCGGAGTTGTCGGGCGCAACGGTCAAGGCAAATCAACATTGCTCAAGCTGGTGGCAGAAGTGATCCTGCCCGACGAGGGCACCGTGAGCGTTCACCAAGGCGTGGCCCCACTCATCGAAATCACCGGCGGCTTCGTTGACGACTTGAGCGTGCGAGAGAACGTGTATCTCACTGCCGGATTGCACGGAATGTCGCGAGCGGAGATCATCGCGCGATTCGACGAAATCATCACCTTCGCCGAAATTGGCGAGTTTCTGGACACGCCATACAAGCACCTGTCGAGCGGCATGAAGGTTCGGATCGCCTTCGCGGTGATCTCGCGACTGGAGGAGCCGATCATCCTTGTTGACGAGGTGCTTGCCGTCGGCGATAAGGGATTTCGAGAGAAGTGCTACGGCCGTATCGAAGAACTGCTCGCTGGCGGTCGCACCCTCTTTTTCGTGTCCCACAACGAGCGTGATTTGCGCAGGTTCTGCACGCGGGGGCTCTACCTCGATGACGGCAAGCTTGTACTTGACGGACCAATCGATGACGTGCTCGAGCGCTACGCCAGCGATAATGCGTACTGAGCGAACCAGCTCTCCGGCTCTCGTGAGCTGCGTCGGGTACGGTGGACGACATGGCTAAGAAGACCGAGATCGTTCCGGCAAGCCCAATGGTGGTGCGGGGAATCGATCGTTTGCTGACCGTGCAGAGACCGGTAGTGGTGGCGCACATCCGCAGTATTCGCAGGGCGCGGTCCTCGGCGACGCCGGCCGATATTATTCGTACGCTCGAGAACCGCTACCTCGCCGCTGTCACCGTGAGCGGGGCGGTCGTCGGGGCAAGTTCGGCAATTCCCGCGGTCGGCACCGGAACAGCACTTGCCCTGTCGGGAGCCGAAACCGCGGCTTTTCTCGAAGCCAGCGCACTGTTTGCGCAGTCAGTCACAGAAGTGCACGGCATTGTCGTGGATGACCCCGATCGCGCGAGGGCCCTCGTCATGACCATGGTGCTCGGCACAGCCGGAAGCGACCTCGTGAAGCAGCTCGCTGGTCAAGCGGCCGGTTCTGGGCCAGTACGCACGGCGTACTGGGGCGAACTGGTGACCAAGAGCATCCCACGTGGGCTGATCGGGCCGATTGCAGACCGAATTAAGTCGAGCTTTCTCAAGCGGTTCGCCGTGTCCCAGAGCACCAACGTCGTCGGTCGCCTGATTCCGTTCGGGATCGGCGCCGTCATCGGCGGAGGCGGCAACCATTTGCTCGGCCGTCAGATCGTTCGCACCTCGCGTGCAGGCTTCGGGCCGCCGCCTGCGACGTTCCCGATGTGGTTGGAGCCGGTCATGAAGCTGCCCCGAGAACCCAAAAGGGCCAAAGCCCCTCGAGCCGAGAAACCCCCGCTCGCTCCGAACTCGCGCCGTCGCATCCGGATACCGATAGCGGCACCCATCCAGCTGTTACGGCGCACCGCGCGGCGGCGGCCGGAGCAGCCGCCGATCGAGGATCACTGAGAGACCACCGACACCCCTCGGGGCGCAGTCAGTCCCCGTCGGGCAACGCGTCTTCGTCGTCGTCATCAAAGGCGTCGCTTTCGCTGCCGCGCGGATCGAGCGCGTGCAGCGCGGCATGGCGTTCCCACTTCTCGACGAGCGCTTCGACGGCGGCATGGAAGCTGGCGGTCGCAGCCCCTTGGCTCGTGTCACCGAAGTGGTGCTCGGCCCAAAACTTCAACCGCGCGAGCGCTTCGGCGTCATGTTGCACGCGATCGAGACCTGCAACGATGTCGGCGGATGCCTCGGCATCCAGCCATTCGCACGCCGCGAGATAGCCGCGCGTCTCGACCTCAGCCTCCGGTGAGACCGGGCGGGTGACGATGAGTGGTTTTCCGGTGGCGAGCCGGTCGTAGATCATCGCTGAGATGTCACTGATCGCAACATCCGCCGCGGCAAGCTGCCAGCCGAGCTCGACCCCATCGTCGTAGAGGTGGTGTGCACTCGGATCCGCTGCGTTGGCCCGAGCGATCGCATCGATGATCGCGTCGTTCGCAACTCGGTATGCCGGGTCGACGACCCCACTTCTCGGGTGTGGGCGATAGATCAATCGGTGGCGGTCTGAGGCAAGGAGTGCGTCAGTCAGCGCGCGACCGTGACTGAGAATCGAACCGTAAGCGGCGGCGGCCCGATCCCCCTCCCAGGTGGGTGAGTACAAGACAACGGTTCGCTCGTCCGCCGGATACGGCACCGTGCCGCCCATGTGGTCGGCTTGCGGTCGGCCGATTCGAACGGCCCTCTTCGCAAGATCGAAGTCCCACAGCTTGTGGCTGAGCCGATCAAGGGCCGCTTGACCAGCAACGAAGCTGTAGTCGTATGCCTTGAACTGGTTGCTCGTCATATACATCTTGTCTGACTCGCCGTGGTTGACGAAGACGTGCCACATGCGCCCGTAGCGGAACATCTGAAAGTTGCGGGTGTTCTGGTTCACGTAGAGCACGATGCGCAGATCTTGCTCTGCAACGAAGTGTTCGAGCTCGGCGACGCCGCGCAGGTAGACGGACGGTACCGATGCTTCGTCCCACAGTTTCAGCACGGCGCCTGGTGATCGGGCGATGATCGCGACCGGCCACCGCTTGGCGAGTTCCGCCAACGGCGCGTACCACTGCCGAACTTGGTACATGTTGACGGCCGTGTCAGCAAAGTAGACGGCGATCTGGATCGAGCCGGCGGCGGGCTGCGGATGCCGCGGCGCACGCTGCGCGACCGCGCGCCTGTTGCGCCGCGAGCGCACCATGTTGGTAATGAGTCTGCGGGCAGTGGCGATATCTCGTCTCAGCGGCATGGCATCCATCAAACCAGCGGGGGACGACCAGCACGCGTCATGCGCCACACCGTTACCCACTTGATGCTTCGACGACCGCCGGGCCGCTCGCGCCACCCGGCTAGCCATCCCCCGAACCATGCGCGTAGCGCGGCCGGCCTGCGCGCCCAACGCAGCACCTGGATCACCGTCCAGCTTGCGACGTAGACGGGGGCAATCAGCCATGGCAGGTTGCGTTTTGCGAGCCACACGCGGTTGCGGGCGTTAAGCCGGTAGTAGTACTCGTGCCGGGTCGGCTCGATCGCCGGGTGATGTGCGACGAGGTCGCCGGCGTACAGCACGCGCTTGCCGTGATCCCACACCCGCCAGGCCAGCTCGATGCCCTCGTGAGCATAGAAGAACGGCTCGGCCCAGCCGCCGGTCGCCTCGTACACCGAACGGGGCAAGATGGTCGCGCCTTCCCAAACCGAGAAGACGTTGCTGGAGGTGGTTGCCTCGCCCTTGCGGATGCGTGGAATCCAGCGACGAGGATTCTCTGCACCGCTGGGGTCGACGACGCGCGGCTGCATGAGTCCGATGGTCGGATCGGCGACGATCTTGGCGATCGCGTCGCGCAGAAACGTGGTCGATGGGATGCTCGCATCGTCGTCGAGGAAGAACACGTATTCGCCACCGACCGCTGCCGCCCCGCGGTTGCGCCCGGCAGGAATGCCGAGGTTCTCGGTCAGGGCCAGCGGCTTCACGCCGGTCGGCAGGTTGACGGGCGCCCAGCCATTGCCGACGACGACGATATCGAGCGTGACTCCCTTCTGGGCCAGCACGCTTGCGAGGCCCCGCGCTAGATCGTCGGGCCGGGTGCCCTGACTGAGCGAGACGACGCCGACGGTCGGCGCTCGGCTCGCAGAGCCCGGAGGCGCATCTGACAGTGCAGGCTTCGAGTTGGCGGTGGCTATGACCGCACCCGCTTTGAGGCCATGATCGCGACAAAGTGACCGAGAAGAGCCAGCGCCGACAGCGGCAAGAGTGCCAGCAGAAGCACCCGGTCTGCGAGGAGCGGCGGCAGGAACAGCCCGACGACCGCCGCGGCGAGAATCAGCAGGGTCAACTCAACCGAGTGATACAGACGGTGGAATGGCACGAAGCGAGCGGCACGGCGAAGTCGCGCGATCATCCGCTGACTGGGCTCTGCCTCACCCTTTCGATCACTGAGTTTGTCGAGTCCGGCGTTGGCGCGTGCCACGTGCACCATGTCGTTGAGTGCTTTGTTCAGCACGATGATGAGAGCGAGGGCAAAGCCAGCCGTGGTCCAGGCGAAATCCGCAGGAAACTCGAGCGGCCAGCCGGCAGCCCGGATGCCGAGAGCGATCGGGATCAGCGCCTCGGTCGTGTAGTGCCCGACCTTGTCGAGAAACACCCCGGCTGGCGAGCGTTGATTGCGCCACCGTGCGACCTCACCATCGCAGCAGTCGACGAGCATCTGCAGCTGCCCGAGCACCACCGCGAGCGCCGCGCCACCGAGTCCTGGGATCAGAAGTGCCGCGGCGGTGGACCAGCCGACCAGAATCATCAGGCCGGTCACACCATTGGCGCTGATGCTGGTCTTGAGGAGCAGCCACGTGAGGTACGGCGAGAGATTACGCAGATACAGCGAGGCGGTCCAGTGCTCGGCGTTGGCACGCAGTCGAACCTCGGGTGGCTGTGTAACTTCGCGCAACTGGGCGATGGATGTCGGTCGACCGGTTGGGGTCATCCGGTCACCTCCCCGTGTAGTCGATGATGTTTTTGGTGAGTCCGAAGAAGCCGAGGATGAAGCCGGTTCCCCATCCGAAGTGGATGCACGGTAACACTACGAGATACCAGAGCCCCACCCGCGGTCCCTCGCGGGCCGCTCGTGCGGAGGCAGCGATCACGAGGAGCGCGTAGCTGGCGGGAACCACGAACGCGGCGGTCAACCACGGGGACTGGATGGCAAGGCCCAGTGCACTGAGCGCGAGCCCGATGAGGATTCCGATGACGGCCAGTGGCGGCACGAAGTAGCGCAGCGCGTTGGCCGAGCCGAAGCGGCGAGCGAGCTCGCCGCGCCAGATACCGGTGGCTACGAACTGACGAACGAGCTTGGTCAAGCTTGAGCGCGGGCGGTAAACGACCTCAAGATCCGGAGTGAACCAGACAACACCGCCGGTGCCGCGCAGTCGGCGGTTGAGCTCCCAATCCTGTCCGCGCTTGATGTCCTCATCGAAGAGTCCGACTTCGAGCAAGCGGTGTCGCTGAAACACCCCCAAGTACGCGGTGTCGGCTGGGCCAGCGGTGCCACCAACATGGTGGCGGGTACCGCCGAGTCCTTCTGGTGAGCCGTAGGCGTGCGCGACAGCTTTCTGGAAGGCGGTGACCCCCCGAGCGCGCATGATGCCACCGACATTGTCTGCCCCGGTTGCCAAGAGCGTCTGCACAGCGATCCGGGTGTAGTGCGCTGGCAGGACCGAATGGGCATCCACTCGAATCACAATCGGGTGCTTGGATGCCCGAATTGCGGCATTCAAGCCGGCCGGAGTTGAGCCGACCTCGTTGGCAACACTGCGAATGCGAGGGTCGGCCTCGGACATTGCCCTCACAATGGCATTCGTACCGTCGACACTGGGCCCAAGGGCGAGCACGACATCGAACTCGCCGCGGTAATCCTGCGCGATCAGCGCATCGATAGCCGCCTCAATGTGCTCGACCTCGTTGAGTACCGGCATGACATAGGAGACACCCGGGAGGGCGTCGGCGCTCTGTGCCATGGGGTCCAATGCGTGAAACTGGCAGGGTGGCCGAGTTTAGCAGCGCGCACCGATGCAAGCGATGCGGGACTCCGACTCTTGCGCCGAGGCCCCGCACGTCACTCAGAGTCAGCCTTACTGAAACTCCCCGAGCGTCACGTCGACCGTAGCGGCACGATCGTTGCGAACGAAGGTGACAGTCGTCGCCGCCCCGGCCGCATAGGTGCGCACTTGGGCGGTGAGGTCCGTCTTGCCGGTGATCGGGATGCCACCCAGCTGAGTGATGACGTCACCGATCTGCAGGCCTGCTTTGGCTGCGGCACCACCCGGTGTCAAGTCGACGATGCCTGCGCCGACCACTGAGCTATCGGCGAGGGACTCGACATCGGAGATGTCGGCCACCGTGGCACCCAGCAGTCCGTGGGTCGCTGTGCCGGTGCCAATGAGCTCGCCAGCAATGCGCTGAGCGACGTTGGAGGGGATCGCGAACCCGACACCGATGCTGCCGGCCTGTGAACCGCCGCCGGCGGTTGCTATGGCCACGTTAATGCCGATGACCTCGCCGTCGGAGTTGAGGAGCGCCCCGCCGGAGTTGCCCGGGTTGATCGCGGCATCCGTCTGGATGACCGACAGCGCGATGACCGAGGATGATCCGCTCGCTCTTGGCGCGTCTTGGCCCGGGATGTCGAAGTTCCAGAAATCGAATGGTGCAGAACCGTCGCCTTCCTGACCGTCCTGGGGAGCGTTCGGCGTCGTATCGGGCACCGCCGAAGAAGCGACAGTGATGCTGCGGTTGAGCGCGCTCACGATGCCGTTGGTCACAGTCCCGGCAAGCCCGAGGGGGGCACCGATCGCGACCGCCAAATCGCCTACGTTGAGCTTGGACGAGTCGGCGAACGTCGCGGGCTGGAGCCCAGTGGCATCCGTCATTTGGATCACGGCGAGATCCGAAATCGGGTCGGTGCCGACAACTGTCGCCAAGAAACGGCGCCCGTCGTTCGTTTCGACCGTGATGGCGGCATCGTTCGCGGCACCGTCAAGCGTGACGACGTGTGAGTTGGTAAGCACATAGCCGTCATCGCTCAGGATCACTCCGGAGCCACTGCCGCCGGCGTTAGCGGAGCTTACGTTGATGGTGACGACCGACGGTGAGGCTTTCGCGGCGACGGCGGTGATCTGGTTGACGCCAGAAAGGTCGTTGACAGTGATACTCGACGGAGCCGCGATGTCGACAGCGGGTGTGCCGTCAGAGAGGCTCGAGCCCCACAGTGCGACGCCAGCACCGGAGACGCCACCAACGAGTGCACCGACCGCAAGAGCCGCAATCACACCGACCCCGCCCGAGCGCCTAGCCGGCTTCGACGCTGCCAGATTCGCAGCCGCGTCGATGTGAAGGGGCATGAGCTGGGCTGCTTGGTTGGGTGTTGGTTCTGGGGTTCGGTCCGGGGTCCGCCCGGCGGTGGACTCGGCGGTGGATTCGGGGGTGGACGCGGAATCCGTTTCGGGATTCGGTGTGGCGTCGGTCATTGGTGCTCCTTCCAGCGATGCAAGCATCCACCGCCAACCTGAGCGTAGTATTTGCGCGGGCTGCAAGCGCTCTGGGTCATCCGCGACGAACGATCAGCAGCCGGGACCGCCCGGGTTCTGGGCGCAATCGCGTTCGACAAGAACCGTCTTTGCATCGCCGACAGTTGCGACGAGTTCATTCGCTGGCACGGCGAGCAAGCCCGAGATCCGAGTCCAACTCTGACCAGCAAACTGATACTCGGCACGAAAGTCGATCGTCAACGTGATGGTGTACGTTCCTCGCGTTGCATACACATGACTCGTCGGTGTCGGGTCAAACTCGAGAATGCCGTGCGAGGCCCACGCCGACCCGGGCGTTCCGTATTTCGCAGACGCGCCGTCGCCGTAGGCCCACCGCCATTGCACGGGCGTGAAGCGAACGGCTGCTGGCTGCCCGAGTAGGGTGCCGTCGTGAATCTGAACTCCGGCGATCGAGTAGAAGTTCGTGTCGAGACCCACGATCATCCAACCGTCTGGCTCCATCAAGTTTCGTCCGGGGTAGGGCCGGAACCGTGCAATATCTGCGAGCGTGACCGGTGGGGTCGCAGTCGCTGGCCCGGTGGGCGCTGGCTTACCCGGCCCGTAGCCGTAGCACCGCACATGCTGACCGACGAGCCGTCGGGTGCACGGTTTATCCGCAGCGCCTGAGCCACCGACGCCTGCGCCACCCCCGGTGCCACCGCTGCCCGAGCCCGGCCCGCGCGAATCACCGATCAGCGTCACGTCGCCGTCGCCGACCGAACCGGAGACGTTCGAGCAACCGTTCGTAAATTCCTGAACCACCGTGCATTCACCAGCTGCATGAGCGGCACCCGGGTGAACAAGGATTGACCCAGCAACTAACGCGAAAAATGCTGGCAGTGGTATCGCGAGTTTCACGAACACACGCCAGACTCGAACCAAGGCTCTTTCCTAGAGACCACGAGGGTCATGACACCTCCGTCGGCTATGTCAAAACCAACTTCAAACGGGGTCAGTGCTGGACGATCGGGCGAAACGACCGAGCTCCCGGCAGAGTCCAGAACGTCGACTCCGGACACGTCTGAGCAGAGGTAGACAGTGACCACGTCTCGCCCGTCAGGTGACGCTGCTTCGAAACGCTGTAGCACGGTCCCGAAGAATGTCGTGCGCCCAACCGTTCGAAGTCCTGCGCTCTCAAGCTCGAGGTAGCCGGCTTTCTCGATTGCTACTAATTGAGGGCCGACAACCGCGGACAGTCGCTCGGGGTTCGCGCCACCCTCCTGCGCGATCTGGTCCGACACAGCAAGGTACGCCGCATAGGCGTCCTCGGCCGCGGCGAGCGCCTCTTCGTCCGATGCAAAGATCGGGGTGCCGGCTGGCGCGATTGTCGGAACCGGTGCTGGGTCGACCGGGAGGCATCCGGCAACAGTGCAGGCAATGAGCACCGCCATGGCGAGCGGTGGAATGGTTCTCAAGCGGCGCATGAGTGAACGCTAAAGCACGAATCGCCGTCGCGCAGCATCTCTCCACAGCCGACACCGATCTGTCGCCGCGCGCGGCGGGTGCGGGCGCGAAACTCTCGCTAGGCTCACTGCCAATGACTGTCACAGGATCGTGGGAACGCGCCGCGCGCGGTGCAATGCTCCTTGGGCCTGACGGAACGCTGAGCCCAACAATTTTCGCGGAGATGTCTGCACTCGCCGTGGCGACCGGCGCTATCAACTTGGGGCAGGGGTTTCCCGATGAAGACGGTCCGCCTCAAGTGTTGGAGGCGGCGAAGCGAGCGATCACCGATGGCCTCAACCAGTATCCGCCCGGCTTGGGCATGCCGGTGCTTCGGCAGGCAATCGCTGAGCATCAGCGTCGCTTCTACGGCCTGACGATCGACCCGGACAACCAGGTTCTCGTGACCGCTGGCGCGACCGAGGCGCTTGCGGCGACTATCCTCGCTCTGACCGATGACGGTGACGAAGTGGTCACGTTCGAACCGTTCTACGACGCCTACGCGGCGGCCATCGCCCTTGGACGCGCGACCCAGACGACTGTGCCGCTGCGCGCGCCGCACTTTCTACCGGACCACGATGACATTCGTTCAGCGTTTACTGACCGAACGCGCGTGATCATCGTGAACTCACCCCACAACCCGACCGGCGCCGTGTTCCCGCGAGCAACGCTCGAACTGATCGTTGAGTTGGCCGAGCGCCACAACGCCATCATCGTGACCGACGAAGTATACGAACACCTCACCTTCGGCGCTGAACACGTGCCGATCTCAACCCTTCCCGGCGCGTTCGGTCGCACTGTCACTATCTCCAGTGGTGGCAAGACCTTTAGTGCCACGGGATGGAAGATCGGCTGGATTATCGCGCCGAGCGAGTTGCTGAAGCCGATCGTCGCCGTCAAGCAGTACCTGACCTACGTCAACGGTGCGCCATTTCAGCCCGCCATCGCGGTCGGCCTTGGCCTGCCGATGAGCTACTTCAACGACCTTGCGGCGGGGCTGAAGGCCAAGCGCAACATCCTCACTGCTGGGCTGATCGCGGCGGGCTTTGGAGTGACCAGCCCGGCGGCGGGATACTTTGTGATTGCGGATGCTGCGCCGCTCGGTGTCAGCAACGCCGCACAGTTCTGTCGCGCCCTGCCTGGCCTTGCCGGCGTTGCCGCTGTACCAGTCACAGCGTTCGTGCGGGAAGAGCATCGAGCCGGCTACGCGACCCTGGTGCGGTTCGCGTTCTGCAAGCGAACTGACGTGCTCGCGCGCGCCGCAGCTCAGTTGGCAGAACTGGCCGAGTCGAGAACGATCTCTAACGCTTCGCAATAGCTCCTGTCATGAGCGAACGCTGACCATGCCGTGGCACGCGCGCGGCTGTTGGCCGGCTTCAAACCGGGCGGCGCAGTGTTCTCGGGCGTGAACGCCGCCATCGTAGCGAGCTTGATGTCGGTGAAGCCGTCGATAGGCACGAACCGGTCGGGCCGAAAGTCGACTGACAGCAGGGTGCCCTCAGAGCACGCAATCGTGGGCACTGAACTGGCCGCGAACACCGAGGCACCACTGACGGCTCGGTGATCGGGGTCCGAATCGTTCGGCGAGTGACTGTAGCGGACGGTTGGACGCACGCGAGCGATAATCTTGCCGATGAGTTCGACGAGCAATTGTGATTCCTCGGGAGTGCCAGCGAGGGCGTCTTCGAGCAGCAGTTCGGCCCTGGCAAAGGCGGCGGAGCGCGCAGCGTTCGCCGAGATCTCGGCGATCTCGGTGGCATCCATAGCACTCGTGCCGAGCGACAGCGTCAGAATCGTCACAGAGTCGCCTGCAGCGTGGTGCGCAGCGAGCGTGCCGCCCACACCAACGGCGACGTCGGCCGGCTTGGCTCCGATTGCGAGCACGATCTCCCGCCGTGGAACCGCAGCACGGGTTTTGCGGTACGCCCTTGCCAGTCGCTCGACGTTGGCAGCAAGATCCGCCGATACGGCCGGCTTGTGATGAGAAACTCGTCAGCCTGAATGTTGAGCGTCGACGCGGCATAGCCCACTGATGCGAAGGCGATCAGCACGATGACGGGGATTCCCGGTTGCACCCCTCAAGCAACGGTTATCAAATCGAGCGCGGCACTCTCGGACAGTGCAATATCAGTGACGATGAGGTCCGGCTCGAACTCTTCAGCGGCTTTCTTGAGTTCGCTTGGGTCTGAAATTGCGTGCACGGGAGATTGCGTCCGTCGCTCTATCACCGTCTTCGTACTGGGACACGAAACCCGCACCCCCCAAAATGGTGCCATCGGTGATGCATTGCGAACGCACTCACTGCTACCGTGTGGTCATGACGGAGACCCCGAGCGCGACGCGCCGCTCGCGCTTAGTGTGGATTCTCGCCGCTGTGTTGGCGCTTGTGATCGTCTTCGTCGTGGCGTTCGTTCTCGTGCAGCGCGGCCAAGCCCCCGGCCCGGTTCCCTCGCCGACCTCGACCGGAGTGTCCACACCGAGCCCGAGCCAGAGTGGGAGCGCAAACGCGACCCCAACCCCCACAGCGATTGAATCGCCACCGCCGGAGCCAGACGCTCGTGCGGCAAGCTTCGTGGATGCGCTGACGTCTGGAAACACCGCTGCTCTCGAACAGGAACTCGCAGATCCGATCGTTGTGATTCTGGTTGCTACCGAGTGTTGTGGCCCGGTGAGCCCGGTGGAGGCCATCACTAACCTGAACTACGTCAATCCCGGCAGCGGTGCGACCTGGAACTTCGCCATTGATGAGTCAACGCTTGCGAGCTACCGCTCCGGTGACTACGGCATCTACTTTCCGGCCCAAGCGCTTGTCGGGTTGTCGAGCGATGGGTATGTTGTCTCATTCATACCGGCCGCGGCAGGCGGCGTCATAGAAACTCTGTTCATTGGCGGAGCGGCAGCGCTGTAATCGGAATGATCTTGCCGGTACGCTTTCTAGCGATCGAGGGGTGCGACGGTAAACCTTCGGAGGCTCAGCGCCGGATTCACCGCTCGCACCGCTCGCACCCTATCAACCGACACCTCAGCGACAGCAATCCCAGTCACCTCGCCGATCGTCGCGAGCTCGACCCCCATCGGATCAACGATCATGCTGTTGCCAACGCCGATTGGCGGAGCGTGATCCGCCGCCGCGACATAGATGGTGTTCTCGATGGCGCGCGCGGTGATGAGCGTGCGCCAATGGTGTTCCTTCAACGGGCCGCGCACCCACTCCGATGGCACGAGCACGAGGTCTGCGCCGGCATCAACGAGCGTGCGGGTGACCTCCGGAAAGCGCAGGTCATAGCACGTTTGCATACCGACCGAGAGGCCACCCCAGGCGAACGTCTGCGGTGCTGCGAGCTCCCCCGCGCGCACCCAATCCGACTCGCGTTGGCCAAACGCGTCGTACAGATGCAGTTTGCGATACACCGCAATACGCTCGCCGCTCGGGTCGAGCGCGACGAGCGTGTTCGACAGCCGGCCAGGGTCATCCGTCGTCTCGAGCATGCCAGCGACAAGGTGAATTCGGTTGCTCCGGGCGATCGCCGCCAGCCCTGTGACAAATCGGCCATCGAGCGGCTCGGCGGCATCCAGCCAGTCCTGCCCCATCGTCGGGGTGAAGTACGACGAGTACTCTGGCACCACCACGAGACTTGCTCCGCGATCAACGGCGGATGCCGCGAGCTCATCGATCGACGCAAGGTTCGCGTTCACGTCCACCCCGGGCACGAACTGGGCGACCGCAAGGCAACTCGCTGTCGATCCAGTGGCTTCAGTCGGGCTCTCTGCCATGACTTGAATCTACCCGCCCAGCGAAAGCGGTCATCAATGGGACAAGCCCTGGCCGCTGAAGCGATCCGCCGTGACCCGTGCCGCAAAGGACAATCCAGCGCGTGCGATATCCGCTGAACGACCCGATGAGATCGAAGTCCTCGTCGTAGTGCAGCACCGTTGCGTCATGTTCGATGGCGGTCGCAGCTATGAGCAAGTCGATCGTCTTGACCACAAGAAGGCCAGAGCCGAGAACAGTCCCGGCGTACCAGTCGCCGGCCCGCGCAGCTCACTCATAAACTTCGGTGGATCGAGGCCGAGGTGATGCCCACGCCGTGCCGCCGCCCTCCGTTCACCTTCGCTAGCACCGCTGCTCTCTCCATCGCGATCTGGAAGGGGTCAGCAGTCGGGCCGTCTATCCCAGTCATCAGCTATCTCCTCTTCGAGTTTGTCTTTCGACGGCGTGGACGGTCCGTCCGCCAATGATGGTCAAAACGCACCGTCCAGCGCCACCATCAACCAGTGCCTGTCCGGGTTGTGTGCCGAAGGCATTTACCGCGAATACTGCGGTGCCCGCGCGCGCTCCCCTCTCGAGCAGGCCAATGTCTGAGCGTCCGACAGCACTGGCACCGCCCCGGGTCGCCGCATGAAGCATGCGCTCGTGAAGATCGTCGGAGCTACAGCCCTGTGCGCGGGCCAACGCGGCCAGCATCGCCATGTCGCCGAGCAGGTCCAGCGACGGCACCGACGCCAGCGAATCAGTTCCTATCGCAATATCGTGGTCCTCATGCAAGTACGCCGCAATGGGCGGTGCGTCAAGACCAATAACTTGATTGGACCGCGGGCACAGCACGACCTGAGTCCCCGTAACTCTTAGCGAAATCGCGACCCTCGCGTTGCAGGTAGATGCCGTTGGCCAGATGCACATCTGCTCCGAGCAGACCAACGCTTCCGGCGTAGCGTGCGGTCGACATTCCCACCCCTCCAACGCTCACCAGCGCAGACTCGTCACGTAGGTCGCCATAGATTTCCAGCACGACGGAGACGCCTGATTGGTACAGGGCCCCTTCGAGCTCAGACTCGCCGACGTGAGAATGGATGCGCATGCCGTTAGCACGCGCAATTGCGACGAGGTCTTGGACAACTCGCCCATCGAGGCTGTATGGGGCATGCGGCGAGACACCTCTGGGGCTTCCAAAGTCCTCCATGAGTCGACGGACAACATCCTGCCGAACCTGATCTGTCCAGCCAATCTCCGTGCGCCCGATAACTTCGAGATATTCGATACCCCCGAGCCCTGACTCTGACATCGCTCCGCGAGCAGGATCGTCTGTGACAATCTCGGCAACCGAGGTCGTCCCGCTCTTGAGGGCTAAACGTGCGCCTTCACGCGCGGCCGCACCCCAGTCCTCGGGATCCTTGACGGCGCAGTACAACGTCTCGAACTTCTCAGACCAGTGCTCAAAACCGTTGTACGACCCATGCCCCAGTTCGTTGAACCCGGTGACCAAATCGTGTCGCTGGTCGGAGGCGTCGACGCCTGGTCGCTACCACTGGTTGGCGCGCCCGCAGTGCGCCACTGCTGCCCGCCGGGAGGCGTTGACAGCGCGGGCTTTCACTTCTTTGAGGACTCGGATGGCGCCTGCGGGTATCGGCGGATCCACGCTGACCTCGCCGACGACAGCACGGAGTGCTCCCCAGAGTTGGTGCATCAGATCATGCCCGAAGAGGGTCTGATCGCCTGCCAACCGCGCCCGTTCCGGATCACCGTCGAGGCGGATGCCGAGGCCGCGGCAGCCATGCCAGGGCTTCATGTGTCTGGCGACGGAGATCGACTGCTACTCGAAGAAAGTCGTCGGCTGGTCGCTGGCTGACCATTTGCGCAGGGATTGGTCGAGGACGCCTTGAAGAATGTATCTCTCGGGACACAGAAAACTCTTGGTCACGCGCAGAACGTGGCGAAAACCCGCCCTGCCATCTTGGCTGTCGTGCTTGACGGAAGAACTCAAGCCGACGCCGCCCACGCATTCGGGGTCTCGACGCGGACGGTCTCGACGGGGAGGGCCTCGACGTGGAGAGCCTCGAAATTCGTCGCCCGCGACCCTCGAGCTCGGTGGGGCCGCTTGCCGAGCGCGCAACCACGAAGCCCGTCCCGTCCCCGCGACGGCGAGCTCGGATCGGTGCGCGCCGTCACAACGGTTGCGGAGGATGGCAGCACTCTTGTAAGTCGAAGGAGATCCGGCTCACGATGCGGCTGAAGCTACCGACGACGCAACGACACCGCAACCAGCGAAGCGCGGCGTCACGCTACTTCTGGAGCTGCTCAGAGCCCGAAAGGCGCTGCGCGAAATAGATCGGGATAACTGAGAACGCGACGAGCACCACGGCTACAACGTTCACGATGGGTGCCTGGTTCGGGCGGAACAGGTTGTCGAGAATCCAGATGGGTAGCGTTGTCACACCAGCGCCAGCGGTGAAGGTCGTGACGATGATTTCGTCGAATGAGAGCGCGAACGCGAGCAAGCCACCCGCGAGTAGGGCCGAGCGCAGTTGCGGGAAGGTGACCAGCCGGAATGTGGTCCACACGCCAGCACCGAGATCTGCGGATGCCTCCTCCAGCGACGTGCCCATCCGGCGCAGCCGTGCGATCACGTTGTTGAACACAATGACGATACAGAAAGTTGCGTGGGCGATGATGATCGTCATCACCCCGAGGCGCACATCAAGGATCGTGCGGAACGCGTTGTTCAGCGCGATGCCGGTCACGATTCCAGGCAGAGCGATCGGCAGGATGACCAACAGGCTGACGGCGTCCCGGCCGAAAAAGGTGTGGCGCTGCAGCGCGAGTGAGACCAGTGTTCCAAGCACTAGCGCGATCGCGGTCGAGGCGAGTGCGATTTGCAGGCTTGTTGTCACACCCTCAAGCGCACCTGCGTTGCGGAACGCCCGACCCCACCACTCAAGGGTGAACCCGGGCGGCGGCCAAGTGAGGCTCGTGCTGGTGCTGAACGAGTTGACGAACACTACAAACAGCGGCATGTAGATGACCACGAGGATCGCCGCTGTCACGGATCCTAGTGTCACGCGCGCGGCGCGGCTCAATCGCATCCGGTGCTCCTAGAGGCTGTTGAGGGCGCCGGCGCGGCGGGCGACCCCGAGGTAGACGATCATGATGCCGATCGGGATGAGCGCGATCGCGGCGGCGAGCGGCAGGTTGTTGGCGGCGCCCACATTCGTAAACACGAGGTTGCCGAGCAACTGGTTCGCACCGCCCACGATGTTGACGGTGATGTAATCGCCGAGCGAGAGCGAGAAACTGAAGATGGACCCGGCGATGATAGCGGGCCAGAGCATCGGCAGCACGACCGAGCCCATCGTGCGCCAGGTCTTCGCACCCAAATCGCTGGATGCCTCCAGTAGCGAGTTCGGCACCCTCTCGAGCCCTGCGTAGATCGGCAGAATCACGTAGGGAAGCCAGAGGTACGACAGTGTGATGATCGTGGCTGGAAGCCCGTAGCCGGGAGACGTGCCACCGAATGGAGTTACCAGCCACTCGACGATTCCGCCCTGCGAGAGCGCTGAGCGCCATGCGTAAACCTTCACGAGGTAGCTCGCCCAGAGCGGCATGAGCACAGCAATTACAAGGATGCGCTGCAGGCGCGGGCTCGCGACCTTTGCCATGTAGAAGGCGATCGGCAACGCCACGAGGATGTCGATGATCGTTACCAGCAGTGCCACCCCAACGGTACGAAGCGTGACCGTCTGATAGAGCGCGCCGGTGAACACCGTGATGACATTGTCGAGCGTCCAGTTGGTTTGCACCTGGCCGGTGAAACTGTCAACGGTCCAGAACGCGGTGATCAAGAGTGCGGCAAGGGCCGCAATGTAGACCAAACCGAGCCAAAACAGCGGAGCCGACAGAAGTAGTGCCAGTCGAACTCGGGCGTGCTGGCTCAGGAAGACGGAGATCTTGCGCGCCGGGGTCTCTCGGGTGGGAGGGACCCCGGCGCGTTCGATCGTTGGGGCGGAAGTCACTTAGCCCTTGATCTCCTGCCACGCAGTTGTCCACGCGGAGTAGTCGGTGCAGGTGACATCGGTACGTCCGTCGAGGCACTCGGCAATCGGAGTCGACCAGTACCAGATCTTCGAGGCGTAGTCGGCGTCGCCGGCGTGGAACGCCTCGCAGTCGTCGCGGAAGTCACACGCCGCCAAGCTGGAGGGAGCCTCACCGAAGTAGGCGGTCGCTTGCGCGTTCGCCTCGGGGCTGGCGATGTAGTCGAGCCACGCGTACGCGCAGTTCGGGCTCTTTGCCTGCGATCCGATCATCCAGGTGTCGCTCCATCCGGTGACGCCTTCCTCGGGGAGGGTCACGTCGGTATTGCCAGTCGACACGTAGTTCTGGATGACCTGCCAAGTGGTTCCGACGACACTGTTGCCGGTCTCGAACGCCTGGATGGCCTTCAGGTAGTCGCTCCAGTACTCACTGATACTGGCCCGCTGAACCTTCAGCAGGTCTACCGCGGCGGTCAGCTGGGTTTCGTCGAGCGCGTACGGGTTGGTGATACCAAGCTCCGGCTTGTGGAACATGAGGTACATCGCGGCATCCGCAATATAGATCGGCGAGTCGTACGCGGTCACCTTGCCAGCGTTCACGGCGGCGTCATCGAACACGACGCTCCACGAGGCGGGAGTCTCCGGGAAGACCTCAGTGTTGTACATCAGCAGGTTGGCACCGTAGCCGTGCGGAATGCCATACGAGACGCCATCCACGCTGTTCCAAGACTGCATCTTCAGGAAGTCAAAAATGCCGTCGTAGTTCTTGAGCAGGTCGGTGTTGACGGGAACGACGTCACCGGCGGCGACAAGCCGCAGGCTCGCATCGCCGGAGGCCGCGACAACGTCGTAGTCGCCGGTCTTCATGAGGCTGAACGCCTCGTCAGATGTGCCGTAGGTCTTGCTAGTGACCTCGCAGCCAGTGGCCTCTGTGAAGGGAGTGACCCAGTCGACGGCCGGATCATTGGTGCCATCTTCGACGTAGCCGGGCCAGGCCAGAATCGAGACGCTGCCTTCCATCTCACCGAGGCCGGTAGCTTCGTCGCCGCCGTAGCCGGAACCAGAGGTGGTTCCGCAGGCGGTGAGCAGTGCGACCGACGAGGCGATCGCGAGACCGGCAATGAGCGCCGACCTTCTTGGGGCTGATATTCGCATTGCTGTGCTCCTTCTTTTGTGGGTTAGTTCAGGCGGAAACGGGTTCGAGTGAAACGATGTCGTGCGCAGAGAAGCGCACGTGCACCTCGTCACCGCGGCGCTCCCGAGGGGAAGCTGTGGCCGCATTCTGTTCGAGTACGGTGACGCGCTTCCCTCCGGCGAGCTCCACGAGGATGCGCATGGTTGTTCCGAGGTAGATCACCTCGGCAACGCGGCCGGGCAGTGAAATCGCACCAGCCGCAGGAGCGCTGGCCGGGAGGTGCATAGTGATCTTCTCGGGACGAATCGAGCAGATACCGGTACGGGAGAGCATCTTCACGGCCTCTTCAGCATCGAAGATGTTTGACGTGCCGACGAAGGAAGCGACGAATGGCGAGCGTGGCGCCTCGTAGATTTCGGCGGGCGTGCCGAGCTGCTCGATGCGTCCGTTGTTGAACACGGCGATTCGATCACTGAGGGTCAACGCTTCCTCTTGGTCGTGGGTGACGAAGATGAATGTGATACCGAGCGATCGCTGAAGTTCTTTGAGCTCGACCTGCATCTGCTCACGAAGCTTGAGGTCGAGGGCGCCGAGCGGCTCGTCGAGAAGCAGCACCTTGGGCTGCACAACTGTCGCTCGAGCAAGGGCGACACGCTGGCGCTGCCCGCCGGAGAGTTGGCTGGGTTTACGGGCTCCGAAACCGGCGAGAGCCACGGATGCGAGCGCCGCCTCAGCGCGCTCCGACCGCTCGGTGCGCCCCATCCCTCGAACCCGCAGCCCGTATGCCACATTTTCGAGCACCGTCATGTGCGGAAACAGCGCGTAGTCCTGAAACACCGTGTTCACGTCGCGATCGAAGGGAGCTCGGGTCGTGACATCCACACCCTGCAGCTCGACGGTACCGGCGGTTGGGAGCTCAAAGCCCGCGATGAGCCGCAGCACAGTGGTCTTGCCTGAACCGCTTGGGCCCAGCATGGAGAAGAACTCCCCCTCGGCGATCTCCAGATCGAGGTTGTCGACCGCGTAAACGCTACCAAAAGTCTTGGTGAGCGCCGTGAGCCGAATCGCGGGCGTTGCTGGTGTCACGAAAGGGCCTCCCTGCCTGTTCTGTAGTAAATCATATGGAACCAGATGTCACGCAAGTCCTGAACATGTTACGTTCGTGTCACGATGCCCCAGTCCATCCGTGCGACAACAGCAGCGCGCGCCGCGGTGTTCGCGCCGCTCGCCGGTGGCGGCCGCGCCGAACTCGTCGCGCAGCGCCTCACTGACGCGATCGAACTCGGTCTGCTCACCAACGGCGAGAAGCTTCCGAGCGAGGCGGAAATGGCCCGCCAATTCGGCGTGGCGACCGTCACGGCGCGCGAGGCTCTCGAATCACTGCGCGAGCTCGGGCTGGTCGAGACCAAGCGGGGGCGTGACGGTGGCAGTTTTGTGCTCGCCGAAGGATCGCGAAGCTCTCGCATTGACCGGAGGATCGCCGCCCTCTCGCGGGTCGAGCTGCGCGACATGGGCGTGTACTACTCGGCAATCGCCGCCATGTCAGCAGAGCTTGCCGCCGACCGCGCCACACCCGACGACATACAGCACCTGCACGCGGCGATTCAGGCGACGGATGCTACGAACGAGGCGTCGGCGCGGCGCGGCGAAGGTACGTTCCGACTGGAAGTGGCTGCCCTCTCCCAGTCGGCTCGACTCGTTCGCGAGGAGCTGCGGCTGCAGGCCGAGTTCGCCCCGCTGCTCTGGTTGTGCTTGCGTTCCCTCGATCAACGACTCGCGAGTCAGGACGCGCACCGTGCAGTCGTGAGCGCGATCGAGTCTCTCGACGGCACCGAGGCACGGCGGGTGACCGTCGAGCACATTGCGGGCGCAATAGAGTGGCTGCTCGAGGAAAAGGCCGACATCGAGGAGAAGGGTTAACCATGACCACCATCGTGGATGCGGCAATAGCCGAGTGCGTCTCGGCGGTTGGAGCTACGTTCGGAACGGTCTTCGAGCAGATCGACTCGTGGAGGACCGCTATCGAGCTGCACGTCGCACGGTCTGCTGGAGTCGTGACGGTCGTGGAGGTGGACGAAGTCGTCGAGGCATTGGTGGTTCCCGGTTTGGGTGCGCGGGATGCGCTCATCATTGGGGCAGGATTCGTGGCATCCCCCGGCTTCATCTCGGATGCGCGGTGGCACCTCGCCTGGTGGCTCGGTCACGCGAACACCTTCGGGATAGGCTCCGCCGACCCGAGTCTGCGCCGCCTCGAGGCAGAGGAGAACCCTGCCTCTGAGAGCTTTCGTGACTACACGACACTCGAGTGGTGGCAGGTACCGGCGTCGACGCTCGCTCCACACATCACGGGGCCGTACGTCGACTACCTGTGCACCGATGACTACACCCTGACGCTCACGATGCCCGTACTGCACGAGGGCACGATGATCGGGGTTTCAGGCGCCGACCTCTACGTCAACGATATCGAGCGCGCGCTCCTCCCGCGGGTGCGTGCGATCGGAGGCACCGCGACAATCATCAACGCCTCGCACCGGGTCGTGGTCTCGACCGATCCCCACCGCCCGACTGGGTCCATTCTCCGGGCCGACGTTGAGGCCGATGCTGTGGCGTGCGGCGAGACAAGCCTGCAGCTGGTGCTGGGCTGACCCCTTCCGTTCGAGCGGCCCAGCATGCCTCTGCCCTCGCGCCCGCGTGCGCACAACAGCCACTGGTGCACCTGCGACAACCCGAAAACGACAGAAGCCGCCTCCGGATTTCTCCGAAAACGGCTTCTAGGCTGCGCTTTTTGTTTCGTTGCGGGGACAGGATTTGAACCTGCGACCTCTGGGTTATGAGCCCAGCGAGCTACCGAACTGCTCCACCCCGCGG
>ENA-ORBV01003301-ORBV01003301.1-microbial-mat-metagenome-genome-assembly--contig:-NODE-3301-length-32488-cov-6.932770_pt1 | contig 32488 bp, 27 predicted proteins | sample MGYA00237777_ERZ505514 | MGnify/ENA primary metagenome ERZ505514 (study PRJEB26160, sample SAMN06269048) | microbial mat metagenome | isolation source: Oligotrophic lake microbial mat | place... | reverse complement strand
TCTACACCTCTCTATTCGTCGGCAGCGTCAGATGTGTATAAGAGACAGTTTTCCTAATTGATCTAAGAGTGAAGTGTAATCTAACTCTTCGTTGTTTTTAAAAGTAACTGTTTCAACAGAATACAATCCTTCAAATCCATAAGGCAAGGAAGAAAATGTATTGTCTTTAAATACAACTGTTTTTATTGTTGCTTGTGTCTTTATTTTTGCAAATAGCTTTTCCCAATCATTAGGATTGGCATCACCCAATAGTTCTATTTCTTTTACTGAACTTAATTGTTCAGATTTATCTAAATAGGAATTCACATCTTTATTACAATCCACTTCTAGCGACTGTATATAAGGCAAGATTGAATCGTTGGTGATTTCGCCTAAGCGACAGATTGCAGACCGATTTTGTTGGCCGAAACAAAAACTATTTGTAATACATAGCGCTATTACGAATAGTTTAACTTGAGTAGTGTTTTTCATTTGAGTTTGTTTGGGAATATAACGAACGACAATCTCAAAGGATACAAACTCTATTCCATAATAATTGTTAAAAGTGAGGCAACCTTTTTGAATGAATTACGACAAAAGCTTCTTTGAGAAAATGAGAAATAGATTTATTACGTTGATAGAATTCATTGCGGAGACAACTCCCTCCCTTTTGGAGAGGGCCGGGAGGGGTCTAAACGTGAAACAGATTTTTAAAAATACTAGTATGAAAATATGCGAACAAACTCCCTTCCCTTTGGGTTGGGGTGGGGCGATTTACTTCACTCCACCACCATTATTCATAGCTTCACTTGTTGGAGCAACAAAACTCAATTCCCCTTTGCTATTTTCTGCCATCAAGATCATTCCTTGGCTTTCAATTCCTTTTATTTTACGAGGAGCAAGGTTCACTAAAATACAAACCTGCTGACCAATAATATCTTCAGGTTTGTACGAGCCAGCAATTCCGGAAACAACAGTTCGTTTATCAATCCCCGTATCAATTAATAATTTTAAAAGCTTATCGGTTTTTGGTACACGCTCTGCTTCTATAATTGTTCCGATACGAATATCCATTTTACTAAAATCATCAAATGAAGTTTCTGCTTTTGATGGTTCAATTGCTGACTCTGTTGCTTCTTCGTTCATCTTTTTTGAATCTGCTAATTTTTGAACTTGTGCTACAATCGTTTCGTCTTCTATTTTATCAAATAATAATGCGGCAGTATTGATTTGATGTCCTGCTAATAATAAATCGGTGCGTGTACCATCTTTCCATTTTAAACCTGAATTTAAATTTAACATTGCACCTAATTTTTTTGCAGTGAATGGTAAAAATGGTTCCATCAACACAGCTAAATTTGCGGAAATTTGCAACGACAAGTTCATAATCGTTTGAACACGTTTCTCATCTGTTTTGATAAGTGTCCAAGGCTCATTGTCTGCCAAGTATTTATTTCCCAAACGCGCTAAGTTCATTAATTCTCCCAAAGCTTCGCGGAAACGATATTGTTCAATGCTTGCTGCAATTTTTGCTGGAAATTTTGTTATTTCTTCTAATAGGATAAGGTCACTTTTTGTGTATTCTAAAGCAACAGGAACTTTTCCTTCGTAATATTTATGCGTCAATACTAAAGTTCGGTTCACGAAATTTCCAAGAATTGCAACTAACTCATTGTTGTTTTTTGCTTGAAAATCTTTCCAGGTAAAATCATTGTCTTTGCTCTCAGGTGCATTTGCACAAAGTGTATAACGCAATACATCTTGTTTGTCTTTAAACTCCAACAAGTATTCGTGCAACCAAACTGCCCAATTGCGGGATGTAGAAATTTTATCTCCTTCTAAATTTAAAAATTCATTTGCAGGAACATTTTCTGGTAAAATAAATGAACCTTCTGCCATCAACATTGCAGGGAAAATAATGCAATGAAAAACAATATTGTCTTTACCAATAAAGTGAACTAATTTGGTTTCTTTGTCCTTCCAATATTTTTCCCAATCAGGAGTCAACTCTTTCGTTGCAGAAATATATCCAATTGGCGCATCAAACCAAACGTATAAAACTTTTCCATCAGCACCGTCCACTGGAACTTTTACACCCCAATCCAAATCACGTGTCATAGCGCGAGGTTGTAAGCCTGCCGTCAACCAGCTTTTACACTGACCAAATACATTGCTTTTCCACTCATTGTGCGAATCGATATACGCTTCAATTTGCGGTTGCATTTTATCCAAGGGCAAAAACCAATTCTTAGTATTTTTCAAAACAGGTTTTTCTCCTGACAAAGTAGATTTAGGATTTATTAAATCAGTTGCATTTAAAGTGCTGCCACATTTTTCGCATTGGTCTCCGTAAGCATTTTCATTGCCACATTTCGGACACGTTCCTACAATATACCTATCTGCTAAAAACTGATTTGCTTTCTCATCAAAATACTGCTCCGTAACTTCCTCTATAAATACTTTTTTATCATACAATTTTTTAAAAAACTCAGAAGCCGTTTCGTGATGTGTCTTCGAAGACGTACGAGAATAAATATCGAAAGAAACGCCAAACTCTTTAAACGAGTCGCCCATCATTTTGTGATATTTATCTACTACTTGCTGAGGAGTGATTCCTTCTTTTTTGGCTTTTATAGTAATAGGAACTCCGTGTTCATCTGATCCGCAAATAAATTTCACATCTTCGCCTTTTGAGCGCAAGTAACGAACGTAAATATCAGCAGGCAAATAACATCCTGCCAAATGACCAATGTGAACGGGTCCATTTGCATAAGGTAATGCGGCTGTAACTAAATGTCTTTTAAATGTCATAATCTGTTTAAAATTGCTGCTTCTTTGAAAAGGCTTACAAAGATAAAAATTAATCCTTGAGAAGCTTCTTTTGCATAATATAAGCAATACTAGATGCTCTGTTTTTAACCATGTCGGCATTGGGGCCGCTAAAATGCTCGTCTACAGTTTCCCAAAAGTTGGACAACCATACTTTGAAATCTTCTTTATGTAAGTCGAGTTTACCATGGCGTTCCATTAAATTTTGAGCATAGGCATGTTCGGGAAAAAGTGTGGCATTCCAGAAAAGTTCAATGCGAGGCAAATGATGTTCTAAATCCAAATGTTCAAAATGGTGTTTTATCGAACTTCCGAGTAGCTTATCATAAAAAGTTTTGATTAGCTTTGTTATATCAGTAGGGGAAAGTATATCTGTTTTTGACATTCTACAAATATCCGATTACTTTTACAGATAAATAATCTTAAAATGAATTTAATTCAACCAGCACATTTAAAAAAAGGAGATAAAATTGCCATTATAGCTTCTGCACGTAAAATTTCCCTGCAGGAACTTCAACCTGCTATTGATATATTTAAAACTTGGGGATTAGAAGTGGTGTTGACCAAAAATATCTTTAACCAAGACCATCAGTTTTCTGGAACGGATGCAGAACGCGCTGCCGATTTGCAAACTGCTTTGGACGATGATTCAATCAAAGCGATTATTTCAGCCCGTGGTGGTTACGGAACCATGCGCATTATTGATCAATTGGATTTTATAAAATTTAAACAACATCCTAAATGGGTGATTGGCTATAGCGATATTACTGTTTTACATTCTCACATTCATAATTTCGGAATTGAAACCTTGCATGCTACTATGCCGATAAATTTTTCGGTAAATACAGAAGCTGTTGAGATAATGCGAAAAGTATTGTTCGGAGAAAAATTTAATTATGAAATACAAAACCATCCGTTGAATAAAAAAGGTATAGTAGAAGCACAAGTAGTTGGTGGAAATTTATCTTTGTTATATGCATTAACAGGAAGCGCTTCCAGTATTCATACAAAAGGAAAAATTTTATTCATCGAAGATCTTGATGAATATTTATATCACATCGATAGAATGATGGTAAGTTTGAAACGTTACGGGAAATTGGCTGATTTGGCTGGTTTGATTGTAGGAGGGATGACCGATATGAAAGACAATCAGATTCCTTTCGGGAAAACGGCTGAGGAAATTATTTTAGATGCTGTGAAAGAATACAACTACCCAGTTTGTTTTAATTTCCCTGCCGGACATATTGATAAAAATTTAGCTATACCTCTCGGACGAAATATGAAGTTAGTTGTTGATGAAAAAGGAACAACCGTATCGTTTTAAAATCTTTATAACGATACGATTCATTTCCCGATTTATTTAGAGAGCATAATTTTTTTACATGTTTTGGTCTTATTATTAATCAAACTAACAAGATAAACCCCTTCGGAATTAGCTGATAAATCAATAAACACATGAGCATCCGTTTTTTCAACAGACTGTAGCAATTTCCCTTGCATATCATAAATGGTAACCAACCCATTTTCAGTCGACACCAAATCAAATGCATTGTTTGATAAAGGAATTAATTCAAAATCAGTTGTACTTGTTTCTGCTATTCCCGTTGTTATAAGAGTTACATCTTTTGTAAAAGAGCGCATTAAACATCCAGAAGCATTCGTTACTTCAACCTGATACATCCCTGAAGCCGTTGCGGTATAGGTATTTGAATTTATTCCAACAGGAGAACCATTAAAATACCATTGATAATTTGAATATGAGCCACTTGCCGTCAATATGTTTCCTGCTACCGAAATGGTTGGTGTATAAGAACCAAGATCAGTAGTTGACATGTAACTTGGATTAGTAACCGTTGAATAGGCGATTGATCGCATTGTGCTTGCTGTAGTAGAGCTTACTCCACCCGTATAGCTTAAAGCAGTTGGATTGTATTTGAAAATAGTAGTAAAAAGTGTTGCTGCTGTTAAATAACATCCTTCCAGTGATGGATGAACATTGTCAGAATAATATAAATTCACACTTGGTAAAGAGGAGAAAGAAGTAATCCATGATTTTCCAATTGGAGAAACAATTTCATTTCCAATATTATCATTTAAAAAAAGCATGTTGCCATGAATTCTATTGATACAATTGATAGTGTTGTCACCAGAATAAACACCACCAGCCGGTCCCCATTCAGCTGTATAAATGATACGAGTGCAAGGATTGTTCGCTTTAATTTGATTGTAAAGTGTTACATTGGCATTGCCACAAGCTGAAGGAAGCGAACCAATAGTGTTTACATAATTTCCTTGGTTATCTTGAACAACTATATAATCCCAATCCTGAGAAACAATTTTTGCTTGAGAAACAGCATCGCTTGCATGACCGATAATTGATTCGTTTGCAACAGCCATTCCTGCTTGTGTGTTTTCATCAACAAAAACAGAGATTCCTGCAGAGCTAGCCATTCCAGCAAAAAGAGCAGGTACATCGTACATATAGGTAAAGCTGTTTCCTAGAAACAAAACTTTTGTTTGTGCAGTACATACATATCCCAAAAAGAGAGATGCACTTGTAAAAAGTGTTTTTGTTATTTTATTTCTCATGATAATTTGTATTAAAAATTAAAATATAACCAGCATTACAAATTCTATTTTTGTTAAGTCTGCAATAGGATTCACGTTGTTTCTCATTTTTGTTTTCATGGTTGTCGGGCTTTTTAATTTAATTCAAATTTAGACTAGAGTGGAGCTTAAAGCAATTCAAAGTTTTTTATTAATTACAATCATAAAATGCTATATTTGATATAAAATCGTATTTTAGCATAAATTTAATAGCTATTTAAGGTATTAATTAATTACAAATACAATGTCAAGAAAAGTCGAAACAGACCTGTTTGAATTGATAAAATCGCTTAACAAAGGGGAGAAAAAAAGTTTCACTCTTTTTGCGAACTATTATTCAGATGGAGATAAGTCCCATCTTCGGCTGTTTGAATTAATAGCCGCTCAAAAGGAATATGATGAAGAAAAGATTAAATTGGTTTTCAAAATAGAAAAAATAAAATCACCGCTTCCTAGAGTGAAAAATTATTTGCAAGAAATTGTTTTGAAAACATTACGCTTCCATCATTCAGGAAAAACAATCGATAGTGAAATTCGTGAACTTGTTGCAGATGCGGAAATATTTCATTCAAAAGGATTACAAAAATTAAAAACCAGAAGGTTGGAGAAAGCAAAGTCTCTTGCTATACGACATCAAAAACATGAGATTGCCATAGAAATTCTAAATAAAATCTGGAAGTATAAATCAGATTATTCTGACAAAGAACTTTTAAATGAATATGAAAGGTTGACAGCTAAAATAATCCTGAAGAGAAAGTATCAGCAACTTGCTCAAGAGTCTATGATGTTGTTAACAGATGGTATGGTAAGAAATCAGTACATAAAAAAAGATTGGGAGAAGATTATCCTCAATCCTTTAATGCATAAAAAGAATGAACCATCCGGGTTTGAAGACAATCATTTCTACCATAATATTTATTTGGTTTATTATGAAAGAACAAACCAGATTCACAAAACAAAGTATCACTTAGAGTTGATGCTCAAAAATTTCGAATCTCACCCTGAATTAATTTCTGAGTGGAAAGGCATGTATTATAGTACTTTGGGGAATTTCGTGTTGATTTTGTGTGCGAGCAAAGAAATTGAAAAAGCGGAAGAAACGATGAGCAAGCTTTTGGATATGCAAACTTGGAATTTAAGTTTGGTAGATAAAAAGAATTTGGATAATTACATCGCCATTGCACATTGTAATTTATTGAGAGGAGCCTTGTTTGTCAAAAAATACAGTGATGGACTACGAATAGCAAATCAAGCACAAGTTTTCATTGCTCAAAATGTTGTTCCCTTGCAATATAAAACTCAGTTGTTGCTAACCCTCACCAATTTTTATTTCTGTATTGGCAATTATTCAGAAGCCTTGAAATGGAACAACAAGCAATTAAATGAATCTATTGAATCACAAAAAGAAGACGACTTTGCTTTTGCTAAGATATTTAACTTGATTATTCATTATGAGTTAGGGAATGAGGAGCAATTGCCTTATTTAATGCGCTCTACGCAGCGTTTTTTAAACAAATCGAAGAGAATGTATAAGACGGAAGATGCTATTCTTAGGTTTATGCAGACAAGTTTGTTTACGGCAAACTCAAAAAAGGATAGTGTATTTAAAGAATTGAAAGCAGATTTATTGAAGATTACAAAAAATCAATTTGAAGCAAAGATTATTGAACATTTTGATTTCATTTCGTGGCTAGAAAGCAAAATTGAGAATAAGCCTTTTATTGAAGTGTTGAGAGAGAAGGGATAGGGAAAATCCTGCTCCGTAATGTAAGTGTCAGTTCGAGTGGAGAACTAACCAAATAAAAAATCGCACTCGTTAATTAATTGTCAGTTCGAGTGGAGTCGAGAACCTTTCAAATAAAAATCCCGCTCCGTAATTGACGGAGCGGGATCTTTATTTTTATCTTTTCAAATAATCCTATTCAAAAATAATTTTCTTGCTGAATTTTTTTCCATCCACAACAACATTCATAAAATAGATGCCGCTTTGTAAATTATTGCGATGTAAAATATAAGTATCGGTTTTAATTCCTCCAACATTTATTACTTGACGACCTAAAGCATCATACAATTCAATAGCAACTTCATATCCGTTAAATTGAGAGAGATCCACAGTAGCTGAAGTATTAGCTGGATTTGGATAAATAACAAAAGCTGCCTCTGCAGAAAGATCATCTAATCCTAAAGCAGGTGTTGCAGTATAATTACAATTTAAAGCAACTCCACAAGTATAATGTTCTAAAAAGTTTCGTGTAATGGTAATGGTAGAATCATAATGCGCTATTGCCGAAGCACTGGTTCCCACTTCAGGAACGTGATCTTGTCCTGCCCATGTTACAAAACAATTTTCTATTCCTAATATGTTTGCTTGTTCATGAACGGTAGAACTTCCATCAACTTCTAACAAAGGATAAAAACCGGAAAGAACGATGATTGCAGAACCGTAAGGAACAGTATTGTCATTAGTTCCATGGAAACTTAATACAGGTTCATCGCCTGGTTTAATCCAAGCTGTATCTCCAATTGCTCCGCAAATATTAACAACCGCTTTTACTTCGGAAGGGTAACCTTGACTACCACTCAATCCTTCTACACCTCCCATTAATCCAGGTTGTCCAAGAGTGTCAATATAATTTGGATATTCTGCCAATTGATCTAAATAAGCCATGTGCAATCCAATAAATCCTCCTGCAGAAACGCCTGCGAAAAAGATATTATTGGTGTCAATTTTATATGTGTTTCCACCAATGCGTGCATTTTTTCTAAAATAACGAACAGCAGCTCTTCCGTCATGAACAGCGCGCATTACTGATTCTGTAGCATCTGATGAATCCGGGCCAGGGAAAGGAAAGTTATTCATACCCACACGATATTCCATCGAAACCGCAACGTATCCTAGTTTTGCCAAGTCGTTACACAATGGAACTACATCCGTACCTGTTTTTGAACCACCGATAAAACTTCCACCATGCGCAACAATTACTATTGCTCTTGATGTTGAAACATCTCCAGTTGGTTGATAAACATCCATCAGTAAGGATTGTGTTGTTCCTGTTTCTCTAGTATTGCTTCCATAAACAACATCTGCAGTTTTAGTTGGCGTAAGAGGGAAAACATAATCGTGATAGCGGTTACCCACGCATTGTGCATTTAATGCAGATGATGCCAAAATAGATACTCCGGCAATAAATAAGTAAAGTTTTTTCATTGTGTAGTTTTATTATTAGGATTTATGTTAAAGATACGAATGCTACTCAAATAAAAAAATTAAAAAACATATTCTAAACTTACACCCGGAACCAATGCTCTGGTTTTGTAAGTCCCAGAAAAATCAGTTTCCAGATTTGTATCGCTGCGTTTTTTTCCTTCAATGTAAAGGAAAGAAGCATCAATATGTAATTTTTTTGTGACGCTAAACGATGCGCCTGCTGTAATTCCTAACTTATCTGCATCGGGTGTTTCAGGTGTTAAATATCCTGCTTGAACTGGACTCATATCGTAATATGTTCCTAAACGTACCGTCCATTTTTCGTTTAATTTGTATTGCGCTCCTATACGAAAGATGTAAGAATTTTTATACATACGAGCCGAATGAATATCTTTTAATTTATCCGTGTTTTCTTCGAAATCAATAATTAAAGAATCATAAGATTTCCAGCCCACAAAATTTACATCAAAAGCCAATTTTAATTTATTGTTTGGAGTAAAACCTAATCCCAAAGTAGCCACCTGAGGTAACCGAATTTGTGTGCTAAATGTTGTTGATGGAAAATACTGCGAAACCGATTCTGCTACTTGAAATTCAGCACTGCCACCATTCACTGCAACTTTTACTTCGGAGCGGTAATCAATTCCGATTGAAAATTTTTCGGAGGCTTTGAAATAAATTCCTGCATTAAAACCGTAACCACTTGCTTTACCCTGCAATGTGCCTTCGCCATAATTTCCAAGTGAGTCTTGAATGGGAACGCCTTTTCTTAATGCAAAACTTCCGGTCGCATAAACAAATCCTACTCCAATACCAATCTTATCGTTAACCTTGTAGGAGACAGTTGGCTGAATAAAAATGGTTTTTAAATCAATTTCACGAATTAAAAACTGACCTTTCCAATCGTCTTCCCATTGCACTTTACTGCCAAAAGGAGTATAGATACCCAATCCCGCGTGCAGTTTTTTTGCTTTTTTAAATTGATAATTGGCATAAATGGTAAAGGGTGTTCCAATGTGTTTTACCGGATGTGCAGTGTAACGTGTAGCGTAATCGGCATAAGTGCTTTTGGGCATAATGAAACTTGCTCCAATGTATATTCCTTTTAATGAATCCAAGAATGAAAGAGCTCCAGGATTAAACAAAATACTTGCATTGTCCAAACACAATCCTGTGCCTGCATGGCCCATTCCTGTTTGTTTTTGACCTTGCAAGTTTACTTGAAAACCTCCTGCAAATACTGTTGTGGAGGAAATAAGTACTAGAGCGATTAAAAGCGATAATTTCTTCATTAGAACAAAATAAGCCATTTTCTTCCTACAAATCAAGTTTTTGTTGTCAGAATAACAATATTCTGTACATTTGTCCCGAAGGTACTCCTTCGGAGTAATCGAAATTAAGGAAAACAAAATGATTCAATCTGCTCAAAATATGCCAATGTGTTGCTATATGTGCTGTAAGTGTAATGCTTGCCTGGATTGATTTTTAATATATATTAACAATACGTATTTAAAAGGTTTTTCCAAGATTGGGGAAACCTTTTTACTTTAGTGTAATTTTGTCAGAAGTCCTCATCCCGTGCCGCGACACAGGATCTCATGATGATGAGCAGTATGATTAATAAGCAGATTCCGTGTCGTAGCACGGAATGACGTTAACAAGAAAATTAACAAATGACAACAGAAATAAAAAAAGCAGTAGTTATCCTTTTTGCAGGAGATTCAGGTGATGGTATTCAGCTCACCGGCTCTCAGTTTACGACTACTGCTGCATTGTACGGAAACGACATCAGTACATTTCCTAATTTTCCGGCCGAAATCCGTGCTCCGCAAGGAACAATAGCAGGTGTTTCAGGCTTTCAACTGCATTTTGGCAGTGAAGAGATTTTTACTGCTGGTGATGCTTGCGATGTTTTAGTTGTCATGAATGCCGCGGCTTTAAAAGCAAACATCAAACAATTAAAAGCTGGGGGAGTGATTATAGCAAACACCGATGGTTTTGATCCTAAAAATTTAAAACTTGCAAAATATCCTGATGGAGTAAATCCATTAAAAGATAATTCACTCGAAAAATATATCGTTCACGAAATTGATGTGACAAAAATTACGCGGACTGCTTTGGCGGATTCCGGATTAGGAACAAAAGAAATGGACCGCTCAAAAAATATGTTTGTGCTCGGATATATTTATTGGATGTACAATCGTACGCTTGATAACTCCATCGAATTTTTAAAATTGAAATTCAAGAGCCGTCCGGAATTAATTGATGCCAACGTAAAAGTGTTGAAAGCAGGTTATAATTATGGTGATACGGTGGAAACACCAATGAACCGCTATGAAGTAAAACCAGCACCTGTTTCAAAAGGAACATACCGCAGTATTATGGGAAATCAAGCGGCTGCATTGGGGTTGATCGCTGCCAGTCAAAAGGCTGGACTTACTTTATATTACGGAACATATCCGATAACTCCTGCTTCTGATATTTTACATGAACTTTCAAAACATAAAAATTTTGGAGTAAAAACGTTTCAAGCGGAAGATGAAATTGCTGCAATCACTTCTGCTATTGGAGCATCATTTGGTGGAGCATTGGGAGTAACCGCATCATCCGGACCTGGCATTGCATTAAAAGGTGAAGCTATTGGATTGGCATTGATGCTTGAAATTCCTATAGTGATAGTAAATGTGCAAAGAGGTGGTCCGAGTACTGGATTACCAACTAAGACTGAACAATCAGATTTACTGCAAGCGATGTACGGTAGAAATGGTGAATCACCAGTTCCTATTGTTGCATCTTATACTCCTTCTGATTGCTTTTTCGGAGCTTACGAAGCTTGTCGTTTAGCAATTGAATTTATGACACCTGTATTTTTCTTAAGTGATGGATATATTGCAAATGGTTCGGAGCCTTGGAAATTTCCAACAGCAGCAGAATTACCGGATTTAAAAGTTACGTTTGCAAAAAACGAATTGAAAGCAGGGGAGACTTTTTTACCTTACAAACGAAACGAAAAGTTAGTACGACCATGGGCAATCCCCGGAACAAAAGGATTGGAGCATAGAGTAGGAGGTATTGAAAAAGAAAACGAAACAGGAAATATTTCCTACGATCCAGAAAATCATGAGTTGATGGTAAAGTTACGTCAAGCGAAAGTGGATAAAATTGCAGAGTATATTCCATTGCAAACAATTGATAATGGAACTACGAAAGGAAAATTATTAATTCTGGGTTGGGGCTCTACATACGGCTCTATTAAAACGGCTGTTCGTGAAGCCATTGCCGAAGGGCATGATGTATCACACGCACATGTGAAATATTTAAATCCATTTCCCAAAAATTTAGGAGAAGTATTAAAGAATTATGATAAAGTGCTTATCCCTGAATTAAATAACGGACAATTAATAAAAATTATTCGTGACAAATATTTTATCGATGCAAAAGGATTAAATAAAATTCAAGGAATGCCTTTTTCGAGTGAGGAGATTAAGAATAAAATTATTGAAATGTTGAAGTAGTATTTTTCAGGACAGTCATCCCGTGCCACGACACGGGATCTCATGAAGATAAGCAGAATTATTAACAGGCAGATTCCGTGTCGTAGTGCGGAATGACTTTAACGATAGAGAATATTATTACAAATGACAACAACAGAAATTAAATTATCACCCAAAGATTTTGTCACCGATCAAGAAGTCCGTTGGTGCCCGGGTTGCGGTGATTACTCAATATTAAAACAAGTACAAACGGTTATGCCTGAGTTAGGTATTCCGCGTGAACAAATAGTTTTTGTTTCCGGAATCGGTTGTTCATCTCGTTTTCCTTATTACATGGAAACATTCGGAATGCACAGTATTCACGGTCGTGCAACAGCTGTTGCAAGCGGACTGAAAGCAACGCGCCCTGATCTTAGCGTGTGGATTGTTACCGGTGATGGCGATGCTTTATCCATTGGTGGAAATCACCTGATTCATTTATTGCGCAGAAATTTTAATGTGAATGTATTGTTGTTCAACAACGAAATTTATGGTTTAACAAAAGGACAATATTCACCAGCATCTCCAATAGGAACTGTGGCTAAATCAACACCAATGGGCTCAATAGATCATCCATTTAATCCATTAGCTTTATGTCTTGGTGCCGATTCCACATTTGTTGCACGTTCAATGGATCGTGACCCAATTCATTTACGCGAAATTTTAAAAAGAGCAAATGCGCACAAAGGAACATCTATGGTAGAAATTTATCAAAACTGTAATGTATTTAACGATGGAGCTTTTGAAGTGTTTACAGAAAAAGGAACAAAAAAATTAAATACATTAATGGTTGAACAGGGGAAACCATTAATTTTTGGAGAGAATGCAGATAAAGGAATTAAGCTCGATGGATTTAAACCTGTTGTAGTAAATATTGCTGATGTGTCAACAAACGATTTATGGATTCACGATGAAAAAGATCAGGTGAAAGCAAATATTTTGGTTCGATTTTTCAATACACCTGCGGATGAAAATCCATTGCCTCGTCCATTTGGCGTGTTTTATACCGAAGACCGTTTTTGTTATGAAGATGCATTGGATGCTCAAATTGCAGAAGCAATTGAAAGTAAAGGCAAAGGTGATTTGGATGCGCTTATTCGCGGAAAAAATACTTGGACGATATAACAGTGTTCACGAAAATTAAGTACCCTTCTTGCGTTTTTTAAAAACAGGAATGCTCAAGGGGTCAGCAATGATTCCTACAGTCAGTGCTCTTAGTTTGTTTTCATAATAAATATTGTAATAATCAGGACCGGCATAACCTCTTAAGAATACCGAAAAATTTGTCAACCTGCGTGAAGGCTTCACTACAAGAAAAACATCCAGTGAATTTCTTACACCGAATGCTCGTGTGCCCCACATAAAAGAATAAGTAATGTATACTTTTATTTTTTCTGAATAAATAATATGAGTTTCTAAGGTGAGTTTGTCATAATAATAGGTATTCTTCATTTGTTGCTCCCGTTCCAAATCCAACTGCCGTTCATAAGCAATCCTGCCATTCATAAATGATTTTCCAATCTCATTTGAATCTATTGCCGACCAGCTCAAAGCAATCTCAACGGAATTTGACGAAAAATTACCATTTGTATAATTTACACTATCACTTTCGTTAATAAAATAACTCCCATTTTGACCATTGGAATGATGACTGATGCGATACGTTATAAATAATAACTGATTCTCCGGTTTGAAAGAGTGGTAAAGTTTTTTTTGGAAAGGCCATCTGATCTGATGATAGAATAACATGTTCGGCATGTAGCTGGGTGTTTTTACAGGCAAACTTTTTTCATCATACATTCGGATGACTATTTTTGGAAAAAAGGCAACACCGGTATTTCTATTTTTTGATAGTTTTAGAAAAAAATTGGGAGAAATTTGCCCTTCAAAAACCAAAGGATTCAAACGTTTTAACTTATAAGGAGTTTTATATTGTCCTAATCCCTGCCCGAAAGAAACATAAGTTCTGTCAGATGTAGAAACAATCGCCTCGTCTACTTTAGTTGCCAAAAGTTCTTGTCCATCAACGCACACCGAGTTAAACAATAATGAGAAAAGAAAAAGGGTTGTTTTTGTTTTGTGAAAAAGCAGCATAATAATTTTACAAAGATAGAATAGTTATCAAATGTTTTTTATCTGCAATCCGAGAAAGTGTGAATCGTGTAATAGATTCTTAGAAAGTTGCAAATTTTTTATTTTGATTCATTCGGTCTTTTAAGTTGTGTGACAAAATATTTCAGGACGAAACAGATCATTAACAAAAAAGCCTTACATCTCTGTAGGGCTTTTTTGTTGTATGTACAGAATAGTGAATGACAATAGAATATTATCTGTTGCGGTTAAATCGTTTAAACGTTTTGCGAGAAGGCAATGCTTGCTTTATTTTATTGTTTTCTTGATGAAAAGCAACTTCCTCTTTGTGATGAAAATTATTTTCTGCCGCATGTATTTCAAGTGTCGTAGCAGGATGATGTTCTGTCTGCTGAGGGATAAAATGCATGTCTTCTCCAGATGTACTTGTTTTAATCAGACTTTTTGTTTTCTCTACTGGGCCTTTTTTTGTTTCTTTTTGAGGACTAACTTTTGCTTTAGGCTGTATCGATTTTTTTACTTTTTTTATAGATATCGGTTTCGTTATTTTTTTAGTAACAATTTTTTTGCCTGCAGGACGAATAGCTTTAGGCGTTGCTTTTTTTGCAGCAGGTTTTTTTATTGATTTTTTAGTAATTGCCTTTTTAGCGGGTTTAATCGCTATTTTTTTGATAATCTTTTTAACAATTCTCTTTTTTGTTTTCGTTTTTAATATGGTTTTTGCTTTTTTTACCACACCCTTTTTTGCTTTTTTAGATGCGGAGCTCTTTGCTTTTTTAGCACCAAGACCTTTCGCCTTGCTTGCAGTCTTTTTTTCTATTTTCTTTGCCATAATTTTATTTTTTTAGGATATTTGATTGTGTCAAAGATAAGTACCATTAAGGTATTTATGCTTACATAATTGTGTAAATGGATTACATAATTCACATGTTATCGAAAGGTTCTAAATATGAAATTTATTAATCCCGCTTCATTAGAAGGAAAAAAATTTGAAGCTAAAAAATGCACTAAACTTTTTTCAAAAGATAAAGGTTGTATAAAACATCTCCGTTTTTTAATTTATTATATGCTCGAGAATGGATGGTGACAAAAAAACTGTGAATTCTGTTTGGGAATAGAAATGGAAATGCTGTGGCTAAAGGATATTGTTTTGGACTAAATTTTTCTATTGAAGCTGTTACACCTGAATTGGCAGTTTCTACTTGAATAATTTTTAAGCCACTTTTTTTCAGTGTTTGTTCTATAGTTTCCAATTCATTTTTTCTAATCATATCACCAAATACAAAATAGCCATCGCTATTTAGCATGGAAGATACATTTTGAAAGAAATCGGAGCGGGATGAATAGCGATGCGAAGATTCTAAGTTGATAATAATGTCAAATTTTTTATCTGTAGTAAAATCAACCGCGTCAGAAACAATGAAGTCGACACCAGGGACTAACTTTTTTGCTATACGGATATTTGCAGAGCTCAAATCAACAGCCGTGATATAAGGAATACGATAGTACTGTTTTAGAACATAACTTCCGCCACCTCTGCCGCACCCAATTTCCAGTGCAGAAAAATTTGCGACTTCTTGTTTTATGTTCGGAACTAAATCAATTAGTTTTCTGTACAGGGCGATGTGATGCGCATCTTTTTCATCACGCGCTATTAGATAATTGGTAGATTGAAGAAAACCTAAGTTCATAAATTTTCTTTTGTTTCCAAGGAGAAAACCAATGGTGGCAGAACTTTGATACAATGCGGCAAAAAATCCAGACTTCATGTTGCAATTTACGGAAAATATAAAAGCCCCACATTTCTGTGAGGCTTTGGTGGGAACTACTGGGTTCGAACCAGTGACCCTCTGCTTGTAAGGCAGATGCTCTGAACCAGCTGAGCTAAGCTCCCGAAAACACGTTTATTTCTAAACGGGGTGCAAATATAATTACTTTTTATAAAGGACAAAAGGTTTTATGCATTTTTTTGGAAATAAATCGGTCAGTATAAGCCCTGAGTTAATCACCCAATGCTTTTCATTCTTCCGCTCCAATGGTGAGAGATGAATGAAAGCAGCTATTTAACATAAGTAATTATACCTAATTACTGTATTCAATCACCAGACAAGTGCACGCTGTTTCATTTCTGACAAATGCTCTCTCCCATATCTTCTAGCTCAAATGAAAGTTTTTGATTCAATTTTTTGATTTAAATTTACCCGGTGAACAAAATCCGATTAATATGTAACTATTTGATTTACAGGGTAAAATCTGTAAACGAACATGGCGTTCATTCCCCATTTGTTTACGACTTGCTTTTAAGCACGATTTATAACAACAAAAATTTCTATGGGTATACTCTTGTTGAAAAAAGGAGAAATGCTCTTTCTAAGTCGAAGGAACCTATAGAATGTATTGATTTAGGTGCTGGTTCCACAGTAAACAAGAATAGTAAAAAGTCGGTACAAACAATTTTGTTTTCTGCTGCAAAGCCTCCAAAGTATGGCCAACTCTTATTTCGTTTGGTCGATCATTTTCAACCGGATACCATTTTAGAGTTGGGGACTTCTTTAGGTATTAGTTCGGCATACATGGCTGTTGCTAATTCAAAATCAAAATTAATTACTATTGAAGGTTGTGAAGAAATAGCAGACATTGCTAAACAGAGTTTCAAACAATTGGAATTAAAAAATGTTGAACAAGTTGTAGGGAATTTTGATCAGGTGTTGCCCGATGTTTTAAAAAAAATGGACTCATTGGATTTTGTTTTTTTTGACGGCAATCATCGAAAAGAGCCTACTCTTAATTATTTCAGGCAATGTCTAGAAAAAGCAACCGAAAAAAGTATTTTCATTTTTGATGATATTTATTGGTCGCCCGAAATGACAGAAGCCTGGGAAGAAATAAAAAAGCACAATAAAGTAACTGTAACGCTCGATTTGTTTTACATGGGAATTGTTTTCTTCCGAAAAGAACAAGTGAAAGAACATTTTAGAATACGTTACTGATGCGGATAACGAATTTTTACGAATTTCACGAATCTATGTGTTTGTAAAATCTTTACTATTGATTTAGGAAACAAGGATTCGTAAAATTCGTAAAGATTCGATATCTACACAATAATTCGTAAATTCGTTTTTTTTATTCGTTATCTGTAATCATGAAGTCAATCATCGAACTTTCAAATATTGCCAAAGCCTACAAAATAGGAACGGAAGAAATTCATGCCCTGCGTTCGGTTTCATTAGAGATTTTCAAAAACGAATATGTTGCATTGATGGGTCCTTCCGGTAGCGGAAAATCCACTTTGATGAATATTTTAGGCTGTTTGGATAGTCCAACTAATGGAGAATATATTTTAAATAATTTGGCTGTTGCAAAAATGCTCGACAATGATTTAGCAGAAGTACGCAACAAAGAAATTGGTTTTGTGTTTCAATCATTTAATTTATTACCGCGTTCAACCGCATTGGATAATGTGATACTTCCATTGATATACGCTGGTTTTAGTAAAGCCGACAGAATCAAGCGTGGAAAAGAAGTGCTGGAACAAGTTGGATTGGGCGACAGAATTATGCACAAACCAAACGAACTTTCAGGTGGACAACGACAACGTGTTGCTATTGCACGTGCATTGGTAAATAATCCTGCAATTATTTTAGCAGATGAGCCAACGGGAAATCTGGATTCAAAGACATCGGTTGAGATTATGGGTTTGTTTGAAGAAATTCATAAAAATGGAAATACGATTATTTTAGTAACTCACGAAGAAGATATTGCACAACATGCACATCGTATTGTTCGCTTAAAAGATGGAGTAGTGGAACGCGATTATCAGAATGAGAATATTACTATTGTGAGCAACAGATTGGTGCATTAGTGAATATTTTTAAATATTTTTTATCCGTGTAAATCCTTGTTTTTCGCGTAATCCGAGTTCCATTAGAAACATAAATTCATAGCACATGACTCTAAAGATTTATACAAAAACTGGCGACAAAGGTCAAACTTCTTTGATTGGCGGCACTCGTGTTCCCAAACACCACATCCGCATCGAATCTTATGGAACGGTAGATGAATTAAATTCGCATATAGGATTGATTCGCGATCAGGAAATTGATTCACATTCTAAAACTATTTTAATTGAAATTCAGGACCGCTTATTCACCATTGGCTCTTCTTTAGCCTCCGATCCTGAAAAGTCCAAGATGAAAATTCCAGACTTGAAAGAAGAAGATATTTTATTGCTGGAGAAAGAAATGGATGAAATGGATAAATCATTACCCGAAATGAAATCCTTTGTTTTACCAGGCGGACATACTACGGTTTCTTATTGCCACATTGCTCGTTGCGTTTGTCGTAGAGCCGAACGATTAACCATTCATCTTTCTGAAGATAGTTTTGTAGCCGATTTGGTGATTAAGTATCTCAACCGCTTGAGCGATTATTTATTTGTGCTTTCCCGAAAACTGACTCAGGATTTGAATGCTCAAGAAATTCCTTGGAAACCCCGTTTCTCGTCAGACTCGAAATGACAAAAACGTTTTTTTTGAATGTCATCCCTTGCCACGACACGGAATCTCCCTATTTGCAAGCGGAAACATAATCTGCTTACTTAAGTCTCGAATCCTCCTCTTTCATCTCTCTGCATCCCTTTATTAACAGCTGTTTATTAAAAAAGATACTTTGTCCCTTTGATTAGTGGAATTAATTTTTACTTTTGCAGAAATAACGACTGATAATAAAAAGGTATAAAAAATTATTTCAGGATGTAACAACTTAAAAGTTTTTACGTTCTAAATTCAAAACGAACAAAATGTACTGGACACTCGAATTAGCAAAAAACTTAGAAGATGCACCTTGGCCAGCATCTAAAGATGAATTAATTGACTTTGCAATCCGTTCCGGAGCTCCAATGGAAGTGATTGAAAATCTTCAGGAAATTGAAGACGAAGGAGAAATTTATGAATCCATTGAAGAAATATGGCCGGATTATCCTACAAAAGAAGATTTTTTCTTTAATGAAGACGAATACTAATCACATTCACGTATAAAAAAATCCCTCCTGCTAAAAACGGGAGGGATTTTTTGTTCAATTATGTTCTCAACTATTTTTTTTCATCATCATCTTTGTCATCCTCTTTTTCAACTTTCTTTTCTAGAAAAGTTCCATTTGAATCAAAAATATAATCTGCTTCATCCACTTCTGCTTCGTAACTAATTTTTCCGGACGCATCCACTATTTTTGAAGCTTCTTTTATTTTTTTGCCTGGCATATTCTTAGTGCAATAGTCGCTTACTGCTTTAGGAAGTTGAGCCACGGTAATTTCAGATTCTGTTTCAAGAATTTGTCCATTAGGACCTAAATCAACAGACGATTCTATTTTGTTATCCGTAAATTCAACCTCATAATTATTACCTTCTTTTTCCCACTTATCTACTTTCGCATTTGGGTGCGCTTTCATAAAAGCATCCTTAATTACTGGTGGAACGTCTTTTTCTTTTACTTCTTGTGCATTCGCAGAGATTGCAATGAATCCAAAAGCGATTAATAAAATTGATTTTTTCATGTTTTTTGTTTTTTTGTTATCCACCCAAGATTATAGCGAAGGTGGAAGGGTTTATGAGTTTACTTTTTTTAATGATGCTACAATATTAAGACCTGATTCTGTTTCAATTCTGTACTAAAAGTTCAATTCAATAGTATGCATTTTGTTTACACAGCTATAATTAATTTTTATAGCATAATTATCACAAATTTCTTTTACAATTGCCAGACCTAACCCAATGGATTCTGCCGATGCTTCGTTTTTTCTGAAACGCAAAAATAATTCTTCAGTATTGTTCACTGAAATGTCACTTGTGTTGGAAATGGAAATACTATTTTGCGTAGATAGAATACCTATTTGCCCACCATCAATATTATGTCGAATAGCATTTTGGACAAGATTGCTGATTAAAATGTCTGCTAAAATTGGATTTATTTTTTTGCTCACTACAGCATCCAACTCTTTACTTATTCGAATGTTTTTGATAGCAATTAAATCTTCTAAATGTAAAAGTGTTTTTTCTATTAAGAAATTTAATTCAATCGTCTCCGAATCTTTAAATTGATTGTTTTCAATCTTTGAAAGCAATAGTAAAGCTTTGTTTAAGGATGATAATTTGTTGCTAGCATTATAAACCGATTGAATTAGCTGCATATCTTTTTCATTCAAGTTCGCAGATTGTATCAATAATTCAATTTTTGTTTTAATAACGGCTAATGGAGTTTGAATTTCATGAGAAGCATTTTCAATAAATTGTTTCTGACTAATAAAATCATTCTGCATTTTTCCAGTCATTGTTGTCAGCACTTTATTTAGCTCCGAAAATTCTTGAATATCTGTGCTAGCATATTTTTCAGAAGGATCCGTAATTTTTAAATTACTTAATTGCTCCAGTGTTTTGTAAAATGGTGTCCAAAGTTTTTTTGAGATATACCAATTGATTAGCAAAAAACCGAACAATAAAACAATAAACAAAAGGATAATAGGATAAATGATGCTTTCAATTAAATCTTCGGACTCCATTGCGGATTTTTGGATGACCATCAAAAATTTATCTCCACCTATTTTTAGGCTCGATGTCATTATTCTGAAGGGGATAATTTCTCCCTCAATGCTATCGTATAACAGTGTATCAGAAAATTGAGGAATATCACTGATTTGCTTTTTGCCTATAGGAATTACAATTGCATTTTCTTCTTCCCAAGTTATTAGTTGCTTGGTCTGGGCCTTTTTCTCAATTCTGATTTTCTCCTTCCATAATGATTCATCTAAGTTGTCTTGAATTTCTGAGGAAACTAAATTGTAAAGTACAAACGAGCAAATGGCAAAAACTGGTACTGCAAAAAGTAAATAGTAAATACTTGTTTTGTTTAATAGTTTCATTGTGTAGAAAAATTGTAACCAATTCCATAAATAGTTTTGATATAATCTTCACTTCCTTTTTCTAACATTTTTTTTCTCAGATTTTTAATGTGTGTATAAATAAAATCAAAAGAATCGTTTTGGTCCATATCATCGCCCCACAAATGCTCCGCAATGGCATTTTTTGTAATGACTTTGTTTTTTGCAGAAATAAAGAAAAGTAATAATTCGTATTCCTTTGTTGTGAGAGTTAATAAATCGTTTTTTATATAAACACTCCTGGATGGGACATCAATTTTTATTTCGTTGAGAATAATCTCATTTTTCCCTTCAAAACTTTTTCTTCTTACGATGGCTTTTATTCTGGCGTTTAATTCAGACAAATGAAATGGTTTTGTTAAATAATCATCAGAACCTAGTTCTAATCCTTTTAATTTATCATCCAAGGAGTTTTTTGCAGAAACAATAATGATTCCAGCATCCGATTTTCTCACTTTCAGCTCTTTTACAATTTGCAATCCGTTTCCTTTTGGTAAAGTAATATCCACTACTACACAATCATAATCGTAAACATTTACCTTTTCTGACGCTTTTTGAAAATCATTCGCTGTTTCGCAAATATACCCTTCCGATTCAAGGTAGGTTTTCATCGACTCCAACAAGTCTTTTTCATCTTCTATGAGCAGAATTTTCAATTTTCTAGGATTTATGACACAAATTTAGTGTTTAATTCTGTAGCAATTCTGATTGCCGTTTAGCAATAAGGTAAAGCCATTGATGGAGAAATCTGTTAATTTGTCAGTCTTTTACAAAAGGAATGGCTTTTGACAAGCAAGGGTAGCTTTTTAGATTGCTCGTTTTAGGCTGTATCTCAGTGTAGATAAGCCTTTTGCTTCAATAATAAAATTCCGAAAATGAAGCTAAAATTTGTTATTTTTGCATCCCTGATTGGCATCGGGCATTAAATTTATAAAAACGCGTACAATGTTAAATAGTATTACCAAAAGCATTTCTAAATTATTCGGAACTAAATCCGACAGAGATTTAAAAGAAATACAACCAATTGTTGAAAGGATATTAATTGAATATCCAAAACTTGCGGCATTAAGTAATGATGAGTTGCGTGGCAAAACATTCGAATTCAAAAAACGCATTGCCGATCGTTCTTCAAAAGAAAACGGAGAAATTTCAGATATCCGTAAAAAGATAGAGAACGATCCGGAGATGGATGTGGAGACAAAAGAAAAATTGTACGAGGAGATTGATGAACTGGGAAAGACCATCATTAAAAATAACAAAGAAATTTTAGATGAAATTTTGCCTGAAGCTTTTGCAGTTGTAAAAGAAACAGCAAAACGTTTAAAAGAAAATTCAACATTAGAGGTTACTTCAACACAAATGGATCGCAATTTTGCAGCGCAACGCGATTCTGTTGTTATAAAAGGCGATAAAGCATTGTGGTCGAATACCTGGAAAGCCGCTGGAAATGATGTAACCTGGGACATGGTACATTATGATGTACAGTTGATTGGTGGAATTGTTTTGCATCAGGGAAAGATTTCTGAGATGGGAACAGGAGAAGGTAAAACATTGGTTGGTACACTTCCTGTTTATTTAAATGCACTTACCGGATTAGGTGTTCACGTTGTAACGGTAAACAATTATTTGGCTAAACGAGATTCAGAATGGAATGGTCCGCTTTTCGAATTTCATGGATTGAGTGTTGATTGTATTGATAAACATGAACCAAATTCTCCTGAGCGTAGACAAGCCTATTTAGCAGACATTACTTTTGGAACAAACAACGAATTTGGATTCGATTATTTACGTGATAACATGTCGCGTGTTCCTGAAGATTTAGTTCAGCGTAAACACAATTACGCAATTGTGGATGAGGTGGATAGTGTATTGATTGATGATGCACGTACTCCCTTAATTATTTCTGGTCCAACTCCAAAAGGGGATAACCAAGAATTCGCTCCATTAAAACCCCGTATTGAAAAAATTGTAAATGCTCAAAAAAATTATGTGAACTCTGCTTTAACAGATGCTAAAAAATTATTGGCTGAAGGAAAAGACAAAGAAGGCGGTGTTGCATTGTTACGCGCTTACAGAGGGTTGCCTAAAAACAAAGCTTTGATTAAATTTTTATCAGAGTCGGGAATGCGAGCGCAATTACAAAAGACAGAAAATTTTTATTTGCAAGATCAATCTCGTGATATGCACAAGGTAGATGCTGAATTGTTTTTTGTGATTGATGAAAAAAACAACTCGATTGAATTGACAGAAAAAGGATTGGAATTAATTTCTACTTCTTCTGAAGATACAAAATTCTTTGTGTTGCCAGATGTTGGAACTGAAATAGCCAACTTAGAAAAATCTTCTGCATCCTTAGAAGAAAAAGCACAACGTAAAGAAGAATTGATTCGTGATTATTCTATTAAATCAGAACGTGTTCATACAATTAACCAATTATTAAAAGCATACACCCTTTTCGAAATAGATGTGGAGTATGTAATTATGGATGGTAAAATTAAAATCGTAGATGAACAGACAGGTCGTATCATGGAAGGTCGTAGATATTCCGATGGGTTGCATCAGGCGATTGAAGCGAAAGAAAATGTTAAAGTAGAAGCCGCAACACAAACATATGCAACAGTTACGCTGCAAAATTATTTCCGTATGTATACCAAATTATCCGGTATGACAGGAACTGCAGAAACTGAAGCGGGTGAGTTTTGGGATATCTATAAATTGGATGTGGTAGCAATTCCTACCAACAGACCAATTGCAAGGAAAGATCACGAAGATTTGGTTTTTAAAACGAAGCGTGAAAAATACAATGCAGTTATTGAAGAAGTTGGAAAATGTGTAGAGGCTGGACGTCCTGTATTGGTAGGAACAACTTCTGTTGAGATTTCCGAATTGTTAAGTCGTATGTTGAAGCTGCGTGGAATTAAACACAACGTGTTGAACGCGAAAATGCACCAACGTGAAGCGGAAATTGTTCAGGAAGCGGGACAAGCAGGAACGGTAACCATTGCAACCAACATGGCTGGTCGTGGTACCGATATTAAATTGGGTGCAGGAGTGAAAGATGCAGGCGGATTAGCAATTATAGGAACAGAACGTCACGAATCTAGACGAGTAGATCGTCAGTTGCGTGGTCGTGCTGGTCGTCAAGGTGATCCAGGGTCATCTCAGTTTTTTGCTTCTTTGGAAGATGATTTGATGCGTTTGTTTGGTTCAGAACGAATTGCAAAATTGATGGACAGAATGGGAATTAAAGAAGGTGAAGTGATTCAACATTCTATGATTACCAAATCCATTGAACGCGCTCAAAAGAAAGTTGAAGAAAATAACTTTGGTACTCGTAAACGTTTGATTGAATATGATGATGTGATGAACTCACAACGTGAAGTTATTTATAAAAAACGTAGACATGCTTTATTTGGTGAACGTTTAGCGATTGATATTGCAAACTCTGTTTATGATACTTGCGAATCAATTGTTTCAGAATATCACGAAGGCAAAGATTTTGATGGGTTCAATGTTGAAGTGTTACGTGTATTGTCGATAGAATCTCCTGTGGATGAAAATAAGTTTTCAGAAATGAAACATCAGGAGATTGTAGAGGCTTTGTATGAAAAAGCAGAAGCACATTACAACAATAAAAACAATTATATCAAAACAAAATCGTTTCCTGTTATAAAAGATGTTTTTGAAAATCAAGCAGCAGCGTACGAGAATATTGTAACTCCTTTGAGTGATGGAATTAAAACATTGCAAGTGGTAGTAAACTTAAAACGTGCTTATGAAACAAAAGGTGCAGAATTGGTTTTAGGTTTAGAAAAAGGTACCGCTTTGTCAATGATTGATGATTCATGGAAAGAGCATTTACGTGAAATGGATGAATTAAAACAATCGGTACAAAATGCGGTTTACGAACAAAAAGATCCATTGTTGATTTATAAATTCGAATCTTTCCAGTTGTTTAAACGAATGGTGTCGGATGTAAACAAGGAAATCGTTTCCTTCTTGATGCGTGCAAATTTGCCAAATGAAATTCAGAACAGTGTTCAGCAAGCAAAAGTTCAGGCACCTCAACGTCAGCAACAAACTCAAACAACTAGAACGGAAGTTGGTGCTAACAACAATAATCCAAATGAAGAACAACCTAAAATAAAATCACAACCGGTAAGGGTAGAGCAGAAAATTGGAAGAAATGATGCTTGTCCTTGTGGTAGTGGCAAAAAATATAAAGCTTGTCACGGGCAATCTTAAATTAAAGTGTTTTAGTATAGCCCCTTCAGGAAACTGAAGGGGCTTTTTGTTTTATAAACAGTCTACTTCTGATAAGTTTTTTATTGGCTTTAAAAGTTCGAAATCATTTGTTTTATTTTTGAGTGAACCAAAACTTAAAACAATGCATCCAAATTATTTAATTATTCTAGCAGCGGCAATCGTGCCGATGGTAATGGGTTTTATCTGGTACAATCCCAAAGTGTTAGGAACAGCATGGATGAATGCTTCCGGGCTAACAGAAGAAAAAATGAAAGGCGCAAATATGGGCGTGGTTTTAGGAGTTTCTTTCTTGTTGAGTTTCATTCTTGCTTTTGTACTTCAATTTATTGTGATTCACCAATGGGGTGTTGTTTCAACACTTGCGGGAGACCCTAGCTTCCAGGATCCAACCACAGAATTAGGAATGTACTTCGCTGATTTTATGAATAAGCACGGACAAAATTTCAGAACATTTAAACATGGGGCATTTCATGGAACTTTTGCTGGATTAACAATAGTGCTTCCTATTTTAGGAACGAATGCTTTATTTGAAAGAAAAGGATTTAAATACATTGCTATCAATGTTGGTTATTGGACAATAACACTTGCACTGATGGGTGGAATTCTTTGTCAGTGGGCTTAATAAAAATTGACTAAATAAAAAAAAACCGTTCAATTTTTGAACGGGTTTTTTTTAAAAATTTTATTAAAATCAAAACTTTACTTTACTGAAGCAACTACGTTGATGTTGATGTCAAAATCATTACTCAGTGCTTTGTCTCCCAATCCATCAAAGAAACTTGCAGAACCATATTTGATACCATATTTAGTACGGTCAACTACGATTTTTGCTATCGTTACAAACGTTTTTTCATCCATTTTAATCATAGCTGGAAATGCTATTTCGTTGGTTATTCCTTTGATAGTAAGTTTTCCGGTTACATCATAATCGTTACCTGATTTCAAAGTAGCTTTTGTCAATTCAAATGTTGCAGTAGGAAATTTATCAGTTCCGAAAAAATCATCTGCTTTTAAATGACCTACTAATTTACCGTTCCATTCTTTATCAGTTAAATCAGTACAAGTAATCGAAGTCATGTCAATTTCAAAAGTTCCTCCGGTGATGCTTTTTCCATCTGAAGTAATGTTTCCCTTTGAAATAGTAATTCCTCCTGCATGTTCTCCGGTTACTTTTCTTCCTACCCAAGCAGCTGTGGTGGATTTAGTATCAATTGCATAATTTACGTTTTTTGCTTTAGGGCTTGTAAAAGCGAATGCTCCAAGTGCAGCTACTGCAAGCAAGCCAAATGTCATTTTTTTAATCATTTTTTAAGGTTTTTAGAGTTTAACACGACAAATATATAAAATATATGTATATACATATAATGTTTTAACATATTTTTAACATTTTCCTGTTTTATAACCCCAAATTAACAAATGCTAGGCCATAAAAAGAATAAAATCGATAGTATCCTACTTATTATAGTTGAAAGGGCGGGATAAAAGGTTTGACACGAAACTCAAAATGGCAAATAGAAAGGAAATTGTTCTATTTGCCATTGAGAGCAGAAGTACAAAAGTTATTTTTTGAATTCTATAGAAACAGAATTAATACAATAACGTAATCCTGTAGAAGTAGGACCATCATCAAAAACATGTCCTAAATGTCCAGCACATTTAGCGCAGGTAATCTCGGTACGAATCATTCCATGAGACTTATCTTTTATGTAAACTACTTTTGTAGAATCCACAACATCAGAAAAGCTGGGCCAGCCACATCCGGCATCAAATTTTGTATCTGACTTAAATAATTCGGAGTAACATCCCGCACATACATACATCCCTTTTTCGGTATGTAAATAGTATTTGCCAGAATAAGGCATTTCGGTTCCTTTTTCCCTTAATACATTGTATTGTTCAGGACTAAGTGTTTTTTTCCACTCTTCTTCTGTTTTTACAACTTTGTTTGAATCGTTCATAGTAGGTTGGGGTTTTTGAGTTGTCTGTCCGGTTCCATTACAAGCAACCAGACTAAAAGAAACTAATAATAAGGCTATATTTTTCATGACTATATAATTTAGTAGCATATACGTATAACACTTGATAGTTGGATTTGGTTCATGTAATTCTCATCAAAGTTAAGGATGTTTATACAACATGCATTCTTGTCTTTCTATCATTTTTTTATTTATCTTTGGTTAAACTAAACTATAAAACTATGAAAAAAATCTACTTAATATTAGCAATATGCACATCTGCATTTATTACAAACGCACAAGTATTCTGGACCGAAAATTTTGGTACAGGATGTAATCAGGGACAATTAGCTAGTGCATTTACTGGAGCTAATGGTGCATGGACAATTGCTTCGACAGGAACAAACGATGCAACTGCTAACACCTTTTATATCGGAGCTCAGGAAGCAGGAAATGCAATTGGAACTTGTGGAACTGGGTGTACCGGAACAATTGATGCAACACTTCACGTTGGGAATGTTGCTATTGCCTTCGTTTCTTTGGCTGCAGATAATGGAGCATCTTATTTTTCAGGGGTGACAGGTGCTTGTTCCAGTTTAGGAATTTGCGCAACAACAAACAGAAGAGCAGAATCGCCTATTATTAACTGTACAGGAAGAACATCAATCACTCTTTCTTGTGGTTATATGGAAAATGGAGATGGAGTAAATGATGATGCTACTCTTTGGTATTCGGCAGACGGAGGTACAACCTGGACGTTATTAAATAATATGGCTAAAACTTTGTTTGGAACTTGTTCTCCACAAGGAATGTGGACTGCATATTCATTTGCATTACCAGCAAGTGCAAACAACAATGCATTTGTAAAAATTGGATTTAACTGGACAAATAACGATGACCAAGTTGGAACGGATCCTTCATTTGCGGTTGACGACATTGTATTGTCAACTCCTCCTACAGGAATTGCAGATGCATCTGCTGAATCACTTGAGATATTCGCTACTGGAGGCAACGTAATCATTAAATCAAATGATGTTGTTAATTTGCAAGGAGTATTTGATATGTTAGGAAGAACAATTACTTGTTCTTTGGAAAACAATACAATCAATTTAGAAACTCAACCTTCTGGAATCTATTTTGTGAGAGTTGATGTAAAAGGACAAACTTATACTAAGAAAGTATTTATTAAATAAAATCTAATTGCTTGATTACAAAAACGGGCTTCGCACTTTGGCGAAACCCGTTTTTGTAATTTTTGACTTTTAACTTAAGAGCTTTTGACTTTAATTAACCCGCCCAGCCTTCTCTATCCAAGCTTCTGTATTGAATAGCTTCTGCCAAGTGATTGGTTTCAATGTTTTCACTTGCATCTAAATCGGCAATGGTGCGTGCTACTTTTAATATTCTGTCATAAGCTCTTGCCGAAAGTCCTAATTTTTCCATTGCAGTTTTCAGAAGTTGATTTCCTGCTTCATCAATTTTACAAACTTCGCGCAATTGTTTGGAGCCAATTTGAGCATTGCAATGCACTCCTTCATTTTTCGTAAAACGTTTTTCCTGAACAGCTCTTGCTTTTATTACGCGACTTCTAACAGATTCACTTTTTTCTGATTTTCGTTCTTCTGCTAATTCGTTATAAGAAACAGGAGTAACTTCCACGTGAATATCAATTCTGTCTAATAATGGTCCGGATATTTTATTCAGATATTTTTGTACCGTTCCCGGAGGACAAACGCATTCCTTTTCGGGATGGTTGTAATAACCACAGGGGCAAGGGTTCATGGAAGCAACCAACATAAAACTGGCAGGGTATTCCACCGAAAATTTTGCTCTGGAAATAGTCACAACTCTATCTTCCAAAGGTTGACGCATTACTTCTAAAACGGTGCGTTTGAATTCAGGCAATTCATCTAAAAACAAAACACCATTGTGTGATAAAGAAATTTCTCCCGGTTGCGGAACTCCACCTCCACCAACTAAAGCAACATCTGAAATAGTATGATGAGGAGAGCGAAAAGGACGGATAGAAACCAAGCCAGTATTTTTCCCCATCTTTCCTGCAACGCTATGAATTTTTGTTGTTTCCAATGCTTCTTGCAAATTCATGGGTGGTAAAATAGTGGGCAATCTTTTTGCGAGCATTGTTTTTCCAGCTCCAGGAGGACCAATCAAAATTAAATTATGTCCACCCGATGCTGCAATTTCCAACGCTCGTTTAATATTTTCTTGTCCTTTTACATCCGAAAAATCGAATTCTGTTTCTTTCAATTTAGAAAAAAAATCATCTTCGGTATTAATAATAGTCCGAGTCAATTCAATATCGCCATTAAAAAAGTCAATCACTTCTTTAATGTTTTCTACTCCGTATACTTCAAGTCCGTCTACTATTCCAGCTTCTTCCGCATTTTGTTTGGGAAGAACAATGCCTTTAAATTTTTCGTTTCGGGCTTGTATAGCAATTGGCAAAACTCCCTTGATAGGTTGCAGACCGCCATCCAATGAAAGCTCTCCCATTATTAAATAATCCCCAATTTTATCGGAAAGAATTTGTTCTGAAGCCGCTAAAATGCCAACAGCAATGGTTAAATCATAAGCCGAACCTTCTTTGCGAATATCGGCTGGAGCCATATTGATAACAATACTTTTCCCCGGGATTTTATACCCATTATTTTTAAGAGAAGCAGCAATACGTTGCTGACTTTCTTTTACGGCACTATCAGGTAGTCCCACCATTAAAAAATTTACTCCCGGGATGATATTCGTCTCCACCGTTACTGTTGTGGCATTGATGCCATAAACGGCACTGCCATAGGTTTTCACTAGCATAATTTACAATTAATAAAATTTCGGGAGTAGGGGGCAAATGTACAAAAGTCCTTTCAAGATAGCCGTGTAAACACGGCTGTTTTTTGTCTATCAATTACTAAGAATTAATTGAATTTTAATTTTTTTATTCTACTTTTTGGTCGTACATTAGCTTAATAAATCAATAAAAAATAATCAAACCCAAATAAAATGAAAAAAATTGCTACACTTACATTGGGATGCTTACTTGGCTTAGCAGTTCAAGCACAAACATTCTCTGATGATTTTGAATCGTACACTTCCGGCATTGCTTTAGGGCCACAATCTCCTGATTGGAGAACATGGGCTGGAGCAGGTGGTGGTGCTGATGATGCTAACGTTGTTACAACAGATAATCATACAACTGCTGGTGCAAAATCAATCTACTTTTCTTCTACAAGTTCAACAGGTGGACCTCAAGACGTAGTTTTGCCTTTTACTGCAGGAGCACCTTTAAATACAGGTCAGTTTTCATTTAAATCTTGGTTTAAAGTTCCAACTGCCAAAACAGCATATTTCAATTTTCAAGGTACTTCTACAATGGGTGGAATGTATGTATTGGATTGTTTTATGACTGCTACAGGAGCTGTTCAAATTCAAAATTCAGGAACTATTGTTGCTAGCGGAACTCATCCGTTTGGTGCTTGGTTCGAATTAGAAATCACTGCTAACTTCAATTCAAATTCTTGGGAATTATTCATCAATGGTGTTTCTCAAGGAACATGGTCAAATGCAAACAATCAAGTTTGGGGTATCGATTACTACCCTGCTGATGCTGCTGCAAGTTTCTGGATTGATGATGTTGAGTATGATGTAACTCCTTACACCCTACCTGCATTAAATGCTGCTGGAAATTTATTAAACATTTCTAACGGATTGGTTGGTTCAACTAGATTACCTGCTGTAACCGTTAGAAATTTAGGAACAACGGTTATCAATTCATTTGATATTTCAATTACTCAAAATGGTGGAGCACCAGTAGTGAAAAATGTAACTGGTTTAACACTGGCTTCATTAGCTAATACTATTCAAACCTATACAGTTCCATTTACATTGGTAGCTGGTACAAACACTTTTGTTGCAACGATTAGCAACGTAAATGGTATGGGTGCTGATGGTGATGCTTCAGATAACGTTCTTACAACAGTTTTAAATCCTGTTACTCCGGCTGCTGGTAAAATGGTAGTTGCTGAAGAAGGAACAGGAACATGGTGTCAGTGGTGTCCAAGAGGTGCTGTTTACATGGATGCTATGGATACAAAATATTCAGGATTCATTGCTCCAATCGCAGTTCACAATGGTGACCCGATGACAGTTACTGCTTATGATGCAGCTATCGGTGCATTAATTGGTGGTTATCCAAGTGCTTTGGTAGATCGTTTACCGGAAATAGATCCAAGTGCAATTGAAACAGATTTCTTAACTCGTATTGTTGTTGCTCCTAAAGCATTTGTAATGAATGGTGCAACTTATAATTCTACAACTCGTGTATTAAATGTTTCAGTAACATGTACAAATCAAGCAGTATTAACTGGTAACTACAAAGTTGCTTGTGTGCTTACAGAAGATGATGTAACTGGAACTACTGGTTATGCTCAATCAAATGCTTATGCAGGTGGTGGCGCTGGACCAATGGGTGGTTTCGAATTATTAGCAAACCCAGTTCCTGCTTCACAAATGGTATACGATCACGTTGCTCGTTTCATTAGCCCTAGTTTCACTGGAATTGCAAATGCTCCAGGAACTACAACTGCTATTGGTGGTGTATTTACTTGGACATTCACATTTACTTTGCCAGCAGGATATGATGATACTCAAATTCACATTGTTGGATTATTCATGGATCCAACTGGTAAAATCGATAACGCTGCATCAACTACAATTCCTGAAGCAGTTGCAAACGGATTTGTTACAGGTTCGGGAGTTGGAATAAACGATATCGCTTCTGCACCAGATGCACAAGTGAGTATCTATCCAAATCCTTCTGCTGACTTGTCAACCATTGCTTTAAATCTTACAAAAGCATCTACTGTTTCTGTAGCAATTTATTCAGTAGACGGTTCTTTAATTGGAAGCAAAGCGTATGGTGAATTAAATGGAAACATGAATTTACCGGTTGATATGACTCCGTTTACTTCTGGAATTTATTTTGTAAATGTTACGATCGATGGAAATACTTCTGTATTGAAATTGATTAAACAATAATAGCTGTCTCTTATACACATCTGACGCTGCCGACGAATA